>ENA-OSEO01000088-OSEO01000088.1-sediment-metagenome-genome-assembly--contig:-NODE-88-length-241184-cov-9.412572_pt1 | contig 241184 bp, 167 predicted proteins | sample MGYA00237883_ERZ534232 | MGnify/ENA metagenome assembly ERZ534232
GGGAGCGGCGCATAACGGCCACCCTTTCACCACGCCTGGCATCCAATTCTTCACGGGCACTCATCACCACATGGTCGAGACGGCCGGGTTTGTTGGGCAACATCCGATTTTCAAAGGCCGTCACCCGACCGCCCTCCAGTTTCAGGTCCACCCGGCCATAAAACATGTTCATAGCCCCAGCCTGAAATATGAGCACGTTTTCTACCTTGAGCGGCTCATTCAGCACCAGATGCTCATGGCCGGACATGATCAGATCAACCCCCCAATCTGGAGGCAACCGGCGGGCAAGCTCCTCGATGGAGGCCATGTGGTCGTGAATCAAAAGTACCGTCAGATCAAGGCGCCCCATACGCTGCAGGGAGGCTTCCACTGCCTGCTCCATGGGAATAAAACGCAGTCCGGCCTTTTCAGCCTCCCTGCGCACCCGGGGGTTCGTCTCCAGCAACAACCCGATAAAGCCTGCCCGCAAACCCGCATCGCTCTCAACCACGTGGTCGGGATTGAAATAGGGGCGGCCGTCCGAGTGCACCAGATTGGCGCACACCAGCGGGGAAAGGAAGTCTCCCGGATCAGGCAGCCCGTAGTCGAATTCATGATTGCCGGGAGACATCACCACCCGCCGGCCGTAGCCACGCCGCTGCAGCTCCAGGTAAAACGCGTTCCATAGCTCCCGTTCCATACGCCCCTGGCGCTCAGGCGGCAAATCGGGGCCGGTGAACAGATCACCGGCCAGGGTATAAAAGGCGTTGGGCTCACCCTCAAAGAGCTCCTCCAGCAGACGGGCCATATCTGCAAACCCGCTGCGGTTGGAGGCCGGGGCGAGCCAGCCGTGCAGATCGTTTTGATAGATAATGACGGCTGCCTCTTCGGCGGCATTGCCGAATGTTGGCATCCAACAACCAAACAGCAGCATCCAGACCAGGATCGGGAGCTTCTTCCACATGCTGTTTTTCCTCCGCACATCAAAAGGGGCACAAACGGCCACAGTCCGGACATTGCCAGCTGACACCGCTGCAGGTCAACCCCCAGAGGTTTTCGTCCATACATTTATTGCATATCTTGAAACCGCAGCGGCACTGCCAGCAAAACGGACGCTCCAGTCCGCATACCGTGCAGTGGTAAGGTTCCCGCCGGCGACCGCGCCGCAGTTTAATTTCATTATTCATTCTCAAGTCAAACCTGTCTGAAATCCGCCTTTGACCAGTCGACCGCACTGCCGCCGCAACGATCGGCCAGCGGCCTTTCGGCACAGATGTATCAATCCAGCGGCTTGGACAGCGTTCTTCCCGTTTGTCTACGAAGGCAGAACAGTTCCATCCCGGGTGTGGCGGCAAGGCTGGTGCAGGAAATCAAGGTGCCGCGGGCCGCATACGGCCGGAGGCAGGGATTTTGCCATTCGCCGGGGCGGCCACAGCAAAAAATGGTGCAGCGATAACGCTATGTTCAGTTTGGCGACAATCAGGTGATGCCGGTGTGACCGAATCCCCCGGTGCCCCGTACGGAATCCTCCAGACGATCCACTTCCACCAGCTCGGCCCGATAAACCCTGGCAACCACCAGCTGGGCGATCCGGTCTCCATCGCGTACCACAAAAGGCTCCTCACCCCAGTTGATCAGGAGGATGCCGATCTCACCACGGTAGTCAGCATCGATAGTGCCGGGGGAGTTGACCAGACCTATGCCGTGTTTCATGGCCAGGCCGCTGCGCGGCCGGACCTGCACTTCGAAGCCATGGGGCACCGCCAAGCTCAGACCGGTGGGAATGCGCCGGACCTGTCCCGGTGCGAGGGTCACATCTTCAGGCAAGGCCGCGCGGATATCCATGCCCGAGGCGCCGGCCGAGGCATACGCCGGCAGCGGGCCGCTCCATCCTTCTTTTGTGCGTTTGATCTTAATGGCCAGCGGTGTCACGGATCAATCCTCGAAATCGAAAAGGCCGGTGGCGATGTCCTTCGCGGCCAAAGGACCCAGGGTTGTCAAGGCTACGGCATTGTCCCTGAAGATTTGCCGGGCGACCTCCACCACCTCTCCCAAGGTTACCTGCTCGAGGTGTGCAGCCACTTCCTCGTAGGGAATGTAGCGGCCGAAAAGCAGCTCGTTTTTGGCCAACCGCATCATCCGGCTCTCCGAACCCTCGGCGCCCAGGAAGATCCCACCGACCAGGTGATCCTTGGCATTCTCCAGTTCCTGTCGGGTTATCTCACCTGCCCGCATGGCCCGGATCTGGCTACTGATTATTTCGAGGGCCGGATTGACATACTTGGACTCGGTTGCCAGATATACCCCTAAGAGCCCGCTGTCGGCGTATGCGGAAAGAAAAGAATAGACGGCATAGGCAAGACCGCGCTTTTCGCGGACCTCCTGGAACAACCGCGAACTCATGTTGCCGCCTAGAATGGTGTTGCAAAGCGCCGAGGCAAAGCGCTGGGGATCGGTCTGGCTGGGGGCCTCGGCTCCAAGACAGATCTGGACCTGTTCCAAATCGCGCTCGCGCGCCTGTAAGCCCGGGCAGGTCTGCGGGCGGTCACGCCGCCCCCCGTCGCTACCTTCCTCCAATCCCTCGAACAAGGGCTTGAATACCGCCACCAGATCACCATGGGCAATGTTGCCGGCGGCTGCTATGATCGTGCGCTGCGGTACGTAGAAGCGCTGCAGGAATTGGGTCAGACCCGACCGCGTAAGGGCCCCCACGCTCTCGGGTGTGCCCAGGATGGGCTGCCCCATTGGATGTCCCACCCAGGACTGCTGGGTAAAGATTTCGTGCACGTATTCTTCAGGTGAATCCTCGACCATCCAAATCTCCTGTAGAATCACCTGGCGCTCCCGCTCGATCTCCTCGGGATCGAAGGTCGAGTGGAGGAAGATGTCCGCCAGCAGCTCGGCCAACCGCGGAAAGTGCTTCTCGCGCACCCGGGCGAAAAAGCAGGTATTTTCCTTGGCGGTAAAAGCGTTGGACATACCGCCGATGGCATCCAGCTCGTCGCCGGGTTTGAGGTCCTTCTTGGCAACCGCGAACACTTCCGAAACCAGGTGGTCCAAAGGAACCATATTGGATTTCTTACGCAGCGCAATCATGGCGCAGGTCAACGGCACTTCGATGCTGCACAGGTGGAAGGGGCGGAAGAGCGTGTAATACGGGCCATCCCCCATGTCGCGCAGGATCATGGCCTCGCGCAGGCGCGGGTGGTCGGTACGCACAATCAAGAACACGCCGGGGGCCACACGGCCAACGCCGAAATCTACCACACCCATCTTGTCCAGGATACCACCGTCTTCCTTCAACGCGAAAGTCTGGTGCAGGTGATCGCGGTCGGTCTGGGGGCCGTGCATGCCGCGCACGTCCGGCACCAGGCCGGTGGCGTTGGAAACAGCCGCCATTTCGATCATGGTCTTGGAGCCGTCGATAAATTCGATCAGCATATTGGGGCTCAGCCCGCGCCGTGCAGCTTCCTTTTGAATGGCCGGGTCTTCCGGCGTGCCGTGACGGTCCAGCGGGTTATTTTTGCCCTTGCCGGCAGCCACGACAGTGAAGCCGATGGCGTCGGCGAAATCATACAGTTCCTTGCAGGCGGCCGGTTCATCGCCGGCGGCTAACGCGTAGACCTGTCCTTTTTTCTCCGTGTAAAAGCGCAGCAGCGGGCCGACCGTAATGTCGGTTTCCACGTTCATCATAGCCAGGTCATGGCCGTTGCGCACACTGCGCAGCGCGGCGCGCGTGCCGATTTCCGGCACGCCTGTGGCTTCGATAACCACGTCGATGTTCTTGACGTCCGTCAGGATGCGGTAGTCGCCCACGGCCACCAGCTTGCCGGAAGCTAAAGCCTTGTCGGCCGCTTCGGCGGTTTCAGCCACCACAACCTCGCCTTCCATGAGGGCGATCTTGAAAGCTTCTTTTGCCCGTTCCAGGTTGACGTCCGCGATGATGCGCACGTCCAGACCCTTCATCATGCTGGTCTCGGCCACGATATCCGTGCCCATCTGACCGGCGCCAATCAAACCGACTACAACCGGATTACCTTGTGCTTCTCGTAACTTTAATTCCTCGTTTAAACCAATCATGAAACATTGCTCCTAGGGGTTGATAATGACTTTCAGTGCTTCTCCGCCGGCGGCAGTCTCAAATCCTTTTTGGACCTCATCCAAAGACATCTTGGCTGTGATCAATTTATCTGCCGGGATAATGCCGCGCTGTAATGCTTCCAGAGCCAGAGCGTGATAAGTGGGATGGTAGGAGAATGTTCCCATCACTTCAATTTCGTTGTAATGAATGCGGTTGCCGTCAAAGGGAACCATGTGGTTGTCTTTGGGCAATCCGCCGAACAGCATAATCTTGCCGCGCTTGCGCACAATTTCAACCGCTTGCGTTTGCGTGGCCGGAACCGGGTTGGCGCAAATGACAATATCCGCGCCGCGGCCGTCGGTCAGTTTACGCACCGCTTCACCCAGGTCTTCTTCAAAGGGATTGACGATCAATTCCGGGTTGAAACTTTCCGCCAGTTTGCGGCGGATGTCGCTGGGCTCGGAGATGACCACGCGCGCGCCGCGGGCATGCGCTACGGCAGTGTGGATGCAGCCGATCGGGCCGGCGCCCATCACCACCACCAGGTCGTCGATGCTGGTATGGATGCGGTCGTGGCAGGCCAGCACGGAGCTGCATGGCTCGGAAACAGCCGCGTCGTCCATAGAAAGCCCTTCGGGGATCTTGTGCACCACACCCAGGCGCAGTACTTCATCGGTCAACAGAATCTTTTCGGCAAAGCCGCCCGGGTAACCGGGGGTGATGCCCAGGAAATGCAGTGAATCGCACAGGTTATATTGTGCGTGCTTGCAATAGTAGCATTCACCGCAGTGAATGTCGGGAGCCACGGCAATGCGCTCGCCCAATTTATAGGTCGTTACTTCCGCACCAACCTGGCTAACAATACCGGTAATTTCGTGGCCGGGCACAACCGGTGTTCCGCCGGGGCCTTCGCGCCAGCGGCGCAGGTCCGAACCGCATACACCGCAGGCATGGATGTCCAGGACAATATCTCTGGGGCCGGCTTTCGGCTCCGGCTCCTGGCGCAGTTCAAACTTCTTTACATCGATCAGATATGCTGATTTCATGGATTCTTCCTTTTCAATAGGGATTGCTAGAGTATGTTCAAGTCTTCCAGTTTCTTGCCGACCGCGCCGCCGGGGTGGGTCTTGCCAAACTGTTCCACGCTGTATCCGCGCAGCTTCAACAGCACCACGCACAGCGCGTCGCCGAAAGCGCAGTTGAACAGCGAGCTGCCCGTGGCGACCATGCCGTACGGGTCAACGTCCGCCGGGGCGGCAATCTTGAGCACGATGTCGCTCAACTTGCCCAATTCCGAGTCCGGTTTTTCGGTAATGGCAATCACGCTCGCGCCGCGTTCTTTGGCAACCTTCGCCAGCGAAATGACCTCAGCCGTGCGGCCGCCTTTGGACAGGGCAATCAGGATGTCGTTGGCCATGATTGCGCCGGAAAGTCCATGCTGGCTGTCGCCCGCGTCCAGCGGCAGGGCCGGCGTGCCGCAGCAGCTCAGCAGGTGCGCCATGCGGCGCGCGACTGCGTGCGAGGTGCCGGAACCGCTGACCAATACGTGGCCTTTACATTCCAGCAGCGCTTGTGTGGCTTCTACGAAATGTTCGTCGATTTGGTCCAACAAGGTCAGGACGCCATCGGCTTCTTTCTGAATTACTTGTTTGGCTTCGTTGATAATTTCAGCTTGATCCATTAAATTACGCTTCCTTTAATAATTTTTTCGCGCTGAGGTGATCGGTGATCAACACGTTGACCAGCTTGCCCAGCAGCGCTGCGCGGATAGCCTTGTCCTTGAAAGGCCCGCCGGTAACGCCCACCACCCGGTCGATCTTCTGAATCTGTTCCAGGGTGATGCCCAACACCCGCTCGTCGATTTCTGAATGAATGATGTTGCCCCGCTCATCGAAAAAGCGCAGGCAGATATCGCCCACCGCCCCCTGGCTTAAAAGGTATTCGAGCTGGTCTTGGGTCAGAATGGTACCGTCGCGCATGACCACGGAATCAGGCGTGGGTGTACCCACGCCCACAAATGCCACATCGATATTTTCAAAATAGTTGAAGACTTCTTTCAGGTGTGAGTCGCTCATCAAAGCTATCTTTACCGCGGTGTTATCCACAATACCGGGCACATTCAGAATGGAGAGCTGCGCGCCGGTCTTTTCCACCAGGCGCCGCAAAATATAAGTAGCATGCGCTTCTGATTCCGGTTTACCCAATCCGCCAATTAATTGGACCACCTGCGATTCCCGGAAATCCTGGGAGCGCAACGCGTCTACCATGGCCTGCAGCGTGGTTCCCCAGGAAATACCGATGACGCTGGGGTTGCTGACCGATTGAGAGAAATAATCCGCCGCGGCCGCGCCAACTTCACGCGAAACCGCGTATTGGGAATTGGGGTCGCTCACCTCCACCACCACGGCTTCCTTTAAACCATAGGTGCGCTCCAGGGCGTCTTCCAGATCGGTGTGAATGCCGGGCTGGGGAATGATGCTGATCTTGACAATGCCGATCTCCTCTGCCTGTTTCAGCAGCCGCGATACTTTCGGACGGGACAGGTTCAAGCGTTCGCTGATTTCCTGCTGGGTCAACTGTTTCTCGTAGTAATATTTACTAACCTTGAGAAGTAGACGGTAATCGACAGACTTGTTGCGTGGCATTTTTTCTCCTCAGCACATAAATGAACATTTGTGCTTTTATGAATGCTTGTGCATTTTTATTATATGATTATCTGCGGTTGGTGTCAAATAATTTCCGGGAATTATTCCTCACCGGTTCTTATTTCCGCTAACTCTATTTTATATGAGGAGTATCCGTAAATTAAAAGACGGCCGGCATTTTCTGCCGGCCATCTTTTTTTCATGTGGAACCCGATACAGCGCATTAAGCTTTTCCAACGCGCCTCGACCAATGTAGGACGCTGAACACAATCACTCCCAAACCCAGTGAGAACCAGCCCCAGGCATATGTTTGCGGGATGTAGGCTGCGGAAAATTGCTGAAAAACGGCCAATGCCTGTTGTGATTTCGGTGTCGAAAGCAGGCCGCTGGCGGAAATCAAAAGAGCGTAATCTCGAATGAAAGTCGCGAAGATAATCACGGAGCCGCCCAGAATACCGCTCCATTCCATCCGGCTGAATGGCAGCAGCTTTCCGGCATCCTCGAACCGTAAGATCAGCGCCGTCATTCCCAACATCACCAGCGAGCACAACACCGGTGCCAGCACCGGCCCAATCCAGGTAATGGGAATGAGGAACAGGATATCCCAATCCAGCAGTGTGGCCGGCCAATCCAGCAATACTTTTAGGAACACGTAGTAGAAGATATCCCAAACCGCAAAGTTCATCAGGAAATAAGCCAGCCGTTCATAATAACTTCTCCCCACCGCGGCGCTGATGCTGACCAGCATCACAATGGTTGCGACTTCGCGCAGCAGTTCGGTAAGGTATATATCCGTTGACATGGTTGCCAGCGGGAAGGTAAATCCTTCCGGGTAATAAAGCCGGCGTAAGTACACCACAACGATAGCCTCCAGTAGTCCCATCGCGGTACTGAATAGAACCAGGGCCAATACTTTCCAAAGAGTAGTTTGTTTGTGTGACATCATCCGGTTATTTTACCGCTGTGTTTTTATCAAGGTTAATTTTTAGGATATCTGGCGGCCTGCGCTATTCGGAAACGGTTTATAAACCCTAGGTATATAATTAATTTGTATAGAAAACCGACACAATAAATATCATCCTCCTTTTTTCTATTTATAGGTCTCTTTCTCATAATATCGATTGTTTTTCTAGGGTAAGTGTTATGACACTTCGAAGAAAATTACTAATCATGTATTTAGTAATCGGCACGATTGTGCTGCTTCTAATGGGTGTCTGGATGTTTTTTACTTATAAAGGCAAGCAGTTGGAGACTATCCAAACCAGCGTTGATAGCCAACTCGCGCTTCTGGATTTTAGCCTGACCAATTTCATCACCGAAGTAAAAAATAATGTACTGGCTTTATCCGAGAACGAAATCATTCGCACTCGGGAAGACCATGACTTTACCAATTTCTTGGAAGCTGACGAAGAGACTTTTGAATACCATATCGGCGACGTCGAACAAAATATCATAGAGATCCTGAATTCCTACAGGACCACCCACCCGTACGTCAACTCCGTCTATATGGGTCGCGAAAATGGCAGCTTTGTCCGTTCTCACCCCAGAAATGAACCGACTCAATACGACCCCCGTGACCGTCCCTGGTATATTCTCGCGAAAGAGAATCCCGGAACAGTCATGATCACTGAACCTTACCAATCGTTAACCACCAGTGATATTAACGTTGGCATTGTAACCGCTTTGGTAGATCTAACCGGGGAAGTTTACGGAGTTGTCGGAGCGGATGTCACCTTGACCAATCTGACCGAATATATCTCCGGTTTCGACGTGGGTCACTCCGGCCAACTGCTGCTTGTGAACGAGCAGGGAGCCATTTTGGCTAACAAAAATTCACAGCTTCTCTTTAAAAATGTTCAAACCATGCTTGGTGAATCCTCCGTGGAATTCATGAATGAGGACCATGGAATCTTTACGTACGGGAGAAATTACTGTATTTATTACACATCTCCCCAGTTGGGTTGGAAAATCGCGGCCATTATCCCAATTACCGCGATCAATAATGAAGTAAAATCCCAGGCCGCTTTTCCGCCTCTGTTCAGCCTATTCCTCACGCTTATCCTTTTTGGCGTGCTTTCCAGTTTCGGATTGGCAACTTTTGTTTCCTCGCCATTAAATAAACTAAACGAGGTAACTCAATACATCGTCGACTCAGGCAACCTTGATCAACGGGTGGCAATCCAATCCGATGACGAGATCGGAAAATTGGGGTTTGCTTTCAATGAGATGGTAACGAAACGCGGTCAGGTGGAAAAAGTGCTGCAGCAGGAACGGGATTTGGCCAATGCGTTGGGCAAGGCCAATGCCCTGCTGGGTTCAACACTCAACCTGAATGAAGTGCTGGATCGCATTCTTGAACAAGTCAGCCAGGTAATTCCCAACGATTCTGCCAATGTCATGCTCATCAAGGGTGATACAGCCTATATCACGCGCTCCAGGGGGTACAGCCAATATAAGCTTGCTTCTTTGATGGCGAGGACTACCTTCAAGATTGCGGATATACCCAGTTTGAAACGGATTTATGAGCAAAAGAAGCCAATCATTGTGGCCGATGCCGCGAACTTCAATGGGTGGGTAAAGATAAAGGGGCAGGAATTCCTGCGCTCTTATGCCGGAGCGCCTATCATCATTCAAGACAGGGTCATTGGTTTCCTGAATGTAGATTCCGCTAAGGCAAACTTTTACACGGAAGAACATATCCGTACGCTTAGCACCTTCGCCAAACACGCCGCAATCGCCATTGATAATGCACAGCTGCATGAACAGGTGCAAAATCACGCCACCGAGCTGAAGCGGCAAATTGAAGACGCCACCAAAGAAATCCACCGCCGGGCAAACGAATTGGAGGCACTCTATCAAATCGGCAAGGACATTACCTCCACACTGGACCTGGACACGACCCTGCAGCGCATTACGGATAGCGCCGCCGAAATCGTAAACGCGGACCGCAGTATCATCCAACTTGTCGATCCGGAAAGTTACCAGCTTATCAATGTGATGGGCTGCGGCTATTCGGATGCGGACCTAAAAGAGCAATCCTTCGAAGAATTTCGGGAATGCATCTTCGACCTGGTCCTGCAGGAAAAGTCCGACATTCTATCGCAGGATATTCTGAAAGACGAAAGGCTCCAGGGCAAGGCGCTGATCCATGCCGAGCGCGAAAAGTTCAAGTCTGTCGCCATCGCCCCGCTGGAAATTTCCGATCAGATCATCGGAGCACTGGCCGTGATTAAAAAGAAGGGCCGCAGAATTTTTACAAATGAAGACCTCGATTTAATCAGCATGCTGGCCAGTCAAGCTTCCAGTGCCATTCAAAACGCGCGTTTATACGAAAAGGCGCAGGAAGCCGACCGGTTGAAATCCGCCTTCCTGGCCAGTATGTCGCATGAATTACGTACACCGCTCAATTCCATCATCGGTTTTACCGGCATCCTGCTGCAGGGAATGGTAGGTGATTTGAACACTGAACAAACCAAGCAGCTGAATATGGTGCAGAACAGTGCCAAACACCTGCTTGAATTGATCAACGACGTGCTGGATATTTCCAAGATCGAAGCCGAGCAGATGAATATCTTTATCGAGCAATTCGATTTGCACGCCTTGATTGAAAAAGTGGTTCATTCGGTCACCCCGCTGGCAGAACGCAAGAATTTACCGCTGCGAATGGAAATCAGTCCGGAAGTAGGGCAAATTTCAAGTGACCGCCGCCGTGTGGAGCAAATCCTGATCAACTTGCTGAACAATGCCATCAAATTCACCGATCAGGGTGAGGTTCTGCTAAAAAGCGAAGTGCATGATTCCTTTGTTGAAATCCACATAACCGATACCGGTATTGGCATTAAAGATGAAGACCTGAGACTCTTGTTCAAGCCTTTCCAACAGGTTAACACTGGACTGTCTCGCCAATATGAAGGAACCGGGCTTGGATTGGCCATTTGCAGCCGATTGGTTGAGAAACTGGGGGGTGAAATCAGTGTAGCTAGTGAGTGGGGTAAAGGCAGCACATTTACATTTAGCTTGCCGCTTGATAAACAGGAGTAGGACAATGAAATCCAACATATTAATAATTGAAGACAATGAACAAAACCTTTATCTGGTCACCTTTATCCTTGAAAAATTCGGCTATACCGTCATCCCGGCACACAATGGCCAGGCAGGTATTGACATTGCCAAAAACAATCGCCCCGATCTCATTTTGTTGGACATTCAATTGCCCATTATGAACGGATATGAGGTTGCCAAAAAGCTGCGAAAAATCCTGGGAGATGCCATCCCAATCATTGCCATCACTTCTTACGCTATGCCGGGAGATCGAGAAAAAGCGTTGGAAGCGGGCTGTTCGGATTACATCACCAAACCGATTAATCCGGATACCTTCATGACCAATATTGAACAATATCTATCCGGCCCTTCCTCATCCGGAGATATAACGACATGAAGCATATACTGGTAGTGGATGACAATGACGAGAACCTTTACCTTCTAAAGGTCATTTTTGAAGGAAACGGTTTTAAAGTATCCCTGGTAAAGAATGGCATTAAAGCATTGGAGGCCGCAGATTCAGACCTGCCTGATTTAGTTATATCGGATATCCTGATGCCGGGCATGGACGGATTTACCTTTTGCCGTCAATGGAAAAGTGACGACAAATTGAAGAATATCCCATTCATTTTTTACACCGCAACCTATACCGACGCCCGGGATGAGGATTTCGCACTCAGCTTGGGCGCGGAGCGTTTTATCCGTAAACCGGCCGAGCCGAACGTACTGGTCAAAGAGGTAAAAGAAGTTCTCATGCAGCAGGAGAAAAAAGGAAAAGCTTACGAGACACAGCCCGCGCTTGAACAAGAAACAGTTTATTACAAGAAATATAACGAAGCGTTGATCCGTAAAATGGAAGATAAGATGCTGGAGCTGGAAAGAGTAAACCAGCGCTTATCCGCCTTATTCCTGGCCAGCGTCGACCTGACATCCATGATGCCTGAGCAGGATTTTGTAACTAATATCCTTAATAAAGTCGTAAATGTTTTGGACAGTTATCTTGTTAATTATTTTGAATACAACGAAGCCAAACAGGAATTTTATTTACAAGCCTTAGTGGGTTTTCCCGATGAAGATTTAGAGAAATATCAAAAGATCTTTACCTTTCATCTGGGTGAAGAGCGCGGTTTGATCGGTTTGGTGGGGAAAACTCGCGAATTGTTGATTATCAATGATACCGATAATGACCCGCGTTGGATTAAAGCAAACAACGACATCCGCTCGGCCGTTTTTTTTCCAATGGTTTGCAAAGAACGCTTGATAGGTGTTTTATGTATTCTGAGTAAGGAAATCGATGCTTTTGACCAGAAATTCGCACGTGATATGGCAACGCTGGCGAATAATCTGGCGATCGCCATAGACCGTTCACGCTTCTTTCATGAAATCCAACAATCCGAACGGCGCTATCGCACCCTGGTGGAAACCTCAATTGACGCCATCGTCTCCATCGATGAAAACGAGCTGATCACAGACTGGAGTATAGGTGCCACAGAAATCTTCGGCTATTCACGGGAGGAACGCATTGGCAAGTCGATTGAAGATATGGTCCCTAAAGGGAAATTACAGGATGTAAAGGACGTTTTGAAAGAAACCCGGGAGAAAGGGTTCAAGCGTGTTTGGGAAACCCAATTGCGCGCCAAAGACGAGCGCATATTGGACGTTGAGATGACCTTTACCTATCTTGGCAACGATCTGGGTTACACAACCATCATCCGCAACGTGACCGATCAGAAACTGAATGAAAAAGCGTTGCTGGAAAATGAAAAGTTCCTGAACAGCATCATCGAGAATATCCCCAACATGCTGTTCGTAAAAGACGCCAAAGACCTGCGTTTTGTTCGATTTAACAAAGCCGGTGAGGATTTGTTAGGGTATTCCAAAGCGGAAATGCATGGAAAAAGTGATTTTGACTTTTTCCCGGAAAGCGAAGCGGAAGAATTCTATCAAAATGATAAAAAGACATTAAAGAATAATCTCTTCATCGATATTCCCGAAGAGAAAATAAATACCAAAAGCAAAGGCGAAAGGGTCCTGCATACCAAAAAAATCCCCATCCTGGATGAGCAGGGGAAGCCGAAATACTTGTTAGGGATTTCCGAAGACATTACCAAACAGAAACGTTCAGAACAACTGCTCAACGCGTTGAACCAGGCTGCGGTATTGATGGCCACTGCCCTCACCCCGCTGGACATTTTTACCACCGTCGCCTGCGAACTACAGAAACTTGACCTTACCTGCTTGTTGTTTCCCATAGAAGACCTTCAAGCGAAATCATTTTCAACTTATTTAGACTGCGAGGCAATTTCGTCAGCCAAATTGAAGGGGATATCCGATGTAATCTACGAAAAATTTCCTGTTCCTATTGAAGCGGTGGATTCTTTCAAAAAAGCAGTGCTGGAGAAAAACTCGGTCTTTGTGAATAAGTCCGATGAAATTCTCTCCCAGATATTTCCCAGATTTTCCGATAAAGTATCCAAGAAATTATCCAAACACTTCGGGAGCGCCAAAATCCTGGTCACCCCGCTGGTAACTGAAAACAAAGTAATCGGCATCTTCCTGGTGCAGTCCAATAACCTGACGCCGGAAGATATGCCGGCTGTCACAGCCTTTGCCAACCAGCTTGCGGCTGCCTGGAACAAAGCCAAGCTGACCACCAAGCTGCAGCATACCATCAGCGGTATTATCCAAACCATTGCGCTGATTGTTGAAACGCGCGATCCCTATACCGCCGGGCACCAGAAGCGGGTCAGCACGCTGGCCGAGGCAATCGGGGAAGAGATGCAGCTTCCATCCGAAAAGATTGAAGGTGTCAGGATAGCCAGTCTTATCCATGATTTGGGGAAAATCCATATCCCGGCTGAAATCCTGAGCAAACCCGGCAAATTAACTCCGCTGGAATACGATTTGGTCAAAATCCACCCGCAGGTCGGGTTTGATCTGCTGAAAAATATCGACTTCCCCTGGCCGATTGCTCAAATCATCTACCAGCATCATGAGCGGATGAACGGTTCCGGATACCCGCAGGGGCTAAAAGGGAATGACATCATGATTGAATCTCGGATATTGTCGGTTGCCGATGTCATAGAAGCCATGTCCTCGCACCGGCCCTACCGGCCGGCTTTAGGCTTTGAAGCAGCCAAAGACGAGATCGTAAAAAAGAAAAGTCAAGTTTATGACGCAGCGGTTGTGGATGCCTGTATAAAGGTCTTCGAGAAAGGGTTTAAATTTCCTCCAGATTAATAAAAATCATCGTGCGCAAAAGATTCGAGGTAAATGCGCATGACAGGAGGTTAAGAAAAAAGGTTGCTCCGGTTTCCCGGAGCAACCTTTCTTTTGACAAATTCTTCTTACCGTCTGCCGCCGCGTCCCATGGAATTCATGGAACCCATCGTACCGTAGGAGGAACCGACACGCTGGTTCAGGTACTGCGGCGTGCCGTCATACAGGCAGGTCCCGTCGCAGGCGGTCAGGCCGGAGCCGCGCTGGCTCATAGCAGCGCCGCGGGCATTGCCACCCTGCTGCACACTTTGCAGCCAGGCTGCTTCTTCAGCGGTCAGCACGCCGTCGGCGACAGCCATATCGATGGCTTTGGCACGCACACTATCGAACAGGTCAGCGACCTCGGCCACGGGCACACCCTGGGCCAGCGCGATGCTGGTGAAGGTGGCGCCGGCATCGTACTGCGCGGCTACATCGGCTGCGCTCATGCCCAACACTTCGGCGATGGCGGGAATCATGTATTCGTCCAGTGATGCATCGATGGCAACGCCGGTGCCCCAACCAGGGGTTTCATCAGCCGCACTCTGCGCGAAGGCCGCGCCGCTGGAGGCCAGTAAAATGGTCAATGCAACTGCTGCTGAGACAATAGTTTTTCTTGTGTTCATTTTTCACATCCTTTGTTTCGTTGATTTAACTGACTACAGTTTCTCATGCGAATGTGAAGGATTTATGAAGAAAGTTTGAAAAATTCTTGTGGTTGACCACATTTTTCGGAATTAAAGTAAAAAAGAGGGTTCAACACCCTCTTTTCCCAAATATTCCTGGTTGTTTCCGGGGGTCAGTCTAAATGAAAGACCTCTTCCAATTCCAGCATGGATTCATCCGCCCGTTTCCCATTCAGGGCTTCGAAGTAGGGCGCCATTGCCGCTTGCCATTTTTCATTGATGCTTTCTTTCTCCATACCGTCCAGCGCAGTTTGAAAATCCTGCGGGGTTTCAAAGTAGCCAAACAGCAGGCCATCCTCACGCATGAACAGTGAATAATTATGCCAGCCGGTGCGGCTGAGCGCTTCCTGCATTTCCGGCCACACAGCGCGGTGCGCTTCTTTATATTCCTCAATTTTGTCAGGCTTTACCTTTAAAAGAAAACCAATACGCTTCATACTGCTTCCTCCTGGAAAATTAATATCGTTATTTATTGTACATAATCCATCTGCAATTATATATTCTAGCGTAACCGACCTCTCCCTGTGGAAAGACATGACTTTCTACAGCTAAATTGTCGATTTTCACACGGGGGCTTTTGGTAAAATCACAGCAGACGTTTTCACATTTGTGAATTTTGTTATGGCTGTATTGGCCGGATAGTAAGACAGCCAACTGCCGGCATCTGATTTGGCTGACCGGTCGAAGAGCTTCCGGTAAAGGTTTGGATAAAAATGAGGACAATTTGCGCTATATTCCTGTGCGCCGGGCATCCCGCAACTTTTGCCGCCGCACCGTTTTGCTAAATTCCTTCCTTTTTATTAATAAATTGGAAGAAACTGCCTCATCAACCAGTTGGTTGAGTGGCATAATTACATCGGCGCCAGTAATTTACAATATCCATCCATCGAGTTCGTCATCATGTATCTGGAGAGCGCTGTGTTAATACAAACCAATATTCCGGTCAAAGAAATATCGGTTCCGGAACCCGGGAGTGAATGAATGTCAATTAATGTTGAATTAAGGGGAAAAGTAGCCATTGTCACCGGCGCCGGTCGTGGAATCGGCCGTGCTATCGCGTTAGCCCTGGGAAAGAACGGTGCAGCCGTTGTCACAGCCGCCCGCACGCCGGAGCAGATCGAAGCGGTATCACAGGAAATTATCCAGGCCGGCGGTAAATCGCTGGCCGTACCCTGCGACCTGTCCGATGAAAAACAAATCACGGCACTCTTTAAAACCGTTGAGGATAAATTCGGCCGGTTGGATATCCAAATCAACAACGCCGCCATTGGCCTGTATGGTCAACTGGCTGAATTTCCAACCGCCGACCTGGATCACCTGTTTTCTATCAATGTGCGCGGCACTTACCTATGCTGTCAACAGGCTATGCGCATGATGATCCCGCAGCATTCAGGCGCCATCATCAACATTTCCAGCGTGGTCGGTTTTAAGGGCTATGAAAACCAGAGTGCCTATACCGCCAGCAAACATGCCGTAGCCGGCATGACCAAATCGCTGGCTGTGGAAGCACAGGCGCATAACATTCGCGCTAGCCTGATCTATCCGGGTGGTGTAGATACCGACCTGGTAACCGCCGCCCGCCCCGATTTGGACCGCTCCCTGCTTATGCAGCCGGAGGATATTGCCAACACGGTCCTGTTCCTTTTGAGTCTTTCCGATCGCTGCGCGGTTGATGAAATCTACATCCGCCGGCGCAGCAGTTCACCTTTCTAAACTTATTTCTGGAGGTTTTCCAAATGGCAACAAAAAGCAAGTCTGAGATCATCGAAAGTACCACCGCAATCATTGAAGAGCAAGCCCTCACGAAAGAACAACTGCTGGGCTACTTGCGCCAAATCATGGAGATCCGCGCATTCGAGAACAATATCAGCAGCTTATTGGGCAGGGACTTATTGAAAGGCGCCTCACACCTGTATGCCGGCTCTGAAGCCGTTGCAGTTGGCGCCATCTCCGCCATGCGCGAAGACGACCTGGTGACCAGCACCCACCGCGGCCACGGTCACGCGCACGCGCACGGCGATACACACGCCAAAACACCCGAAGAAAAACAGACACACTTCAACAAAATGATGGCCGAAGTGCTGGGCAAGTCCGGCGGATACTGCAAAGGCAAGGGCGGATCCATGCATATCGCGGACGTCGATCACGGCAACCTGGGTGCCACCGGCATCGTGGCAGGCAACCTGCCGGTTGCCGTCGGCGCGGCCCTGGCCCAAAAGTTACAGGGCAGCGACAAGGTGGTTTTGTGTTTCTTGGGGGACGGCGCTTCCAATTCCGGCAACTTCCACGAATCCCTCAACATGGCATCCATCTGGGATTTGCCGGTGGTTTTCGTGGTGGAAAATAACCTGTACGGCATGTCCGTACCTTTCGCCAAGGTCAGTAAACTGCCCAATGTAGCCGACCGCGCCTGCGCTTATGGTATTCCGGGTGAAGTGGTGGACGGGATGGATGCGCTGGCTGTACGCGGCGCGGTGCAGAAAGCCATCGCGCACGCCCGCCAGGGGAAAGGCCCCAGCATTGTGGAAGCCAAGACTTACCGCTACTTCGGGCATTCCCATTCCGACCCGCGCGCTTACCGCACCAAGGAAGAGGAACAGGCCTACAAAGACCGCGATCCCATTCTGATTCTCAGCCAGGAATTAAAAGCCGTAGGTATGCTCAGCGATGAAGAAATGGAAGCCATCGATAGCGAGGTCAAGAGCAAGCTGAAAAAGGCCATGGCCTACAGCGAAAGCTCCCCCTCACCCGACCCATCCGAGCTGGAAACGGACGTGTACGCGCCTTCCATTTTCACGGTCAAGGATGTGGAAACGGAAGCGGAGCTGCGCGAAAAAATTCGCACCGACCCCAATTTACGCCAGATTTCCTACGCCGAAGCGATTCAGGAAGCCCTGCGTGAAGAGATGCTGCGCGACGAGCGCGTCTTCATTATGGGAGAGGACGTCGGCTTGTACGGCGGCGCTTATGGCGCCACGCGCAACCTGTTCAACGAATTTGGCGGGTGGCGCGTGCTCGACACGCCCATCTCCGAAGCCGCCATCGGCGGCGCAGCCGTGGGCGCGGCTATGGCCGGTATGCGGCCGGTAGCCGAGATTATGTACGTGGATTTTTCGCCTCTGTGCATGGACCAGATCGCCAACCAGGGCGCCAAGAACCGCTATATGTTCGGCGGCAAAACCAGCGTGCCCATGGTGGTGCGCACCGAAGGCGGCGCCGGACGGGCTATCGCCGCGCATCATTCCCAGAGCCTGGAATCACTATGGACACACTTCCCCGGCATCTATGTGGTCATGCCGGCTACGCCCTACGACGTGAAAGGTTTACTGAAAGCTGCTATCCGGGACAACAATCCGGTCATATTCATCGAACACAAGATGCTCTACAAAACCAAAGGCCCCGTGCCGGAAGGCGAATACCTGATCCCGTTGGGTTCTGCGGACGTCAAACGCAGTGGCAAAGACATCACCATCGCGACCTATTCGCGCCAGGTATTGAACGCACTCAGCGCGGCCGAGATTTTGGCAAAAGAGGGTATTGACGTAGAAGTAGTCGATCTACGTTCGCTGAAACCGCTGGACACCCACACGCTGATCGACTCGGTTAAAAAGACCGGCCGCTTTGTGGGTGTGACCGAAGCTTACGAAAACACCAGCTTCATCAATGAGGTCATGGCCGTGGTCAACGAACAGGCTTTTGACTGGCTGGACGCGCCCATGCAGCGCGTGGCAGCCGCTAATGTGCCCGTTCCGCGCTCCGAAGTGCTGGAGGATATGGCTATTCCCAACGTGCAGCGCATTGTGGATACCTGCAGAAAGGTGATGCGTTAATGGCCGAGGAACTGTTCATTCCCAAGCTGGGACAGACCGTTGAAGAAGTAACTTTGCTGAAATGGCAAGTCCAGGACGGTGAAAAAGTCAAGCAGGGCCAGGAAGTGTTGGAAGTGGAAACCGACAAAGCTATCTTTAACGTGGAAGCGGTTGATGACGGTTATATTCACTTCGGCCCTTTCGAAATTGGACAGGTGGTGCCGGTATTGACTGTGGTAGCTGTGATTGGCGCTCAAGATGAAACCTTTCAGGCTGCCCAGCCGGCTGTGCCAGCCGCGAGCGGGCAAAGCGCCCCCGCCTCATCCATCAGCGGTCCGGCAGCCGAATTCCAACCAGGCCGGGCCCAGCCCGCGGAAAAGAATTTTGCCTCTCCGCGTGCGCGCCGTTTGGCCAGCGAGAAAGGCGTTGATCTCAGCCAGGTGACGCCCACCGGCGGCAGCGGCACGCGCGTGACCGAGTCCGACGTGCTCAACTACCTTTCCACGGAAGTGAAGGCCAGCCCGATAGCCAAACGCATGGCGGCTGAAGCTAACCTGGATTTACGCAGCATTCAAGGCAGCGGGCAGCGCGGTGAAATCACGCGCGACGACGTGGCAGCTGCCATTGCCGCCCGATCCGCTGAAAAAGTAGTATCGCAGGCTCCTTCGCCAACAGCTTTGCCCTCCATGCCGGTCGGGGAAAGCATTCCGCTGGCAGGAGTGCGTAAGGTCATTGCTCAGCGCATGGGCCTCAGCGCGCAGACCACCGCGCGCGTCACCCTGCTGATGGAAGCGGACGCTACCGAATTGGTGACCCTGCGCGAAAAACTCAAAAAACAATATGAGAGTAAGTGGGGGTTTGCGCCCGGCTACAACGAGCTGCTGGCCAAAGCCTGCGCCATCGCCCTGCGGCGCTTCCCTTATATGAACGCACGCCTCAATGGAGAAACTATTGAGCGTCTGGCCGATGTCAATATCGGCATCGCCGTGGATGCCGACCAGGGTTTGATTGTACCGGTCATCCGGGATGTCGATCAAAAGGATCTGCAAACCGTCGGGCGTGAATTCCGCCAATATGTGGATGAGGTACGCGCTAATAAAGCGAACCCCGACCATATCTCCGGCGGTACTTTCACCATCACCAACCTGGGTATGTACGATGTAGACGGCTTCACGCCGGTCATTAACCTGCCGGAAGCTGCCATCCTGGGCGTCGGGCGTATTGCGCCCCAACCTGTGGTGCGAGAAAACCAGCTCGTCATTCGCAAGATGATGACCCTTTCAATGGCCTTCGACCACCGCCTGACTGACGGCGCCCCGGCCGCGCGCTTCCTGCAATATATCAAACAATTGATCGAGGATGCCAGTGAAGTAAGCCTAACAAAGTAATCTCGATCAGTCAGAAATCATAACCACCCGCTATGCGGGTGGTTTTTTGTTTCTCTCGCTTCACTCATTCAACAAACTAAAGTGTTAAACAAAAAAGGCGGTTTTGAAAATCAAAACCGCCTTCCTTTAATCTCGCAATCAAGATAATTCTGATTTTTGAATTAAATCACGTCATCCCGAAGCGCGTCGATGATGTTTTCTTTTTTTATCTCCCTAACGGCATACAGCATTGTAACGAACACCACCAGGAAAACGCCGAATACACTGATGGCCATACTGCTCCATGGGAACACAAAGTTAATCTCTCCGCCGCCGATGAACATACCCTTATAAATCAGAAAAGAAAGCAGCCCTGAAAGGGGCAGGCCCCAAAGCATCGTCTGCGCTCCATAAAGAACACACTCAAAGCGCATCATCTTATTGAAATCCCGGTCGGACATCCCCACAGAACGGAGCATAGCAAATTCCCGTCTGCGCAGCTTAATATTGGTAGAAATCGTGTTGAAGACGTTCGCAATTGCGATCAGTGAGATCATTGCGGTAAAAACGACTGCGAATAGATTGACAATGAAGGAAATATTGCGGTTTTCCTCTAATATCTTATAGACGTTGTACAGATCATAGTCGGCGGTAATACCGGCTCCGTCAATCATCGTCTGCATTTCAGCTGTTGACTGACCAGGATTGTCTGACTTGAAGGTCATACCCAGCTTTGTAGGCTTTACAGTCGCACCCAGCGCGTCAAACTGCGGTTTTACCTCGTAAGGGGCCATCAGCAGAAGCGAATATCCGGGCCAATCACCCAGATCCGAGGGCAGCAGATCCGGGTAGTCTTCCACAAAGGTCGCAAGGATCGTTTTCGTCTGGTCCCCGGTCTTGGAGCGCAGCGTAAATTCCATAGGCTGGTCCTGCGTGTACCAATGACCGGGCAGGATTCCTGCCATGATCATTTTTGGGCCCTGCCCGCTGTATTCCTCCGCCGATAAGCCAAGCTTTTCGAGCAGGTTCTGATAAACACTGTCCTCAACAAATTGAACATCCAACTGCACTTCCACCGTTTCACTTGCCCCGTCATAACCGATGGGTTCGCCGTACTCATCCAAAAAATGGCTTGGCAGCTCATTGGTATTGAGCACGCAGGAATAGGTAGAAAGTGCCTGATAAGCGCTTACGGTAACGTCGCTGGCGGTTTTTAGCTCATCATAAAGCTGGAACAACTCGCTTTCATCCATGTCCCGCGTATAGAGACAGATATCGTAATCTTCAACTACCACAGATGAGTTCTCTGCGACCTGATTTAGATAGGTTCCGAAAGAGCTTGCCGACACAAACAACACAACGCTAAATGTAAGCGACAGGATAATGCTGCGGTAACGCCGCTTGTTTCTCTTAAAGTTTTTTAGCGCCAGGGTTTCCTCTAAACCATAAATACGTTTCGCGAGCTTCGAGGTTCTTATCGCTTTTGCTTCCACCTTGACCTCGTTTGTCTGGCGGATGCACTCCATTACGGGTGTGCTAGCGGCCTTCTTTGCCGGAATGTAAGCTGAAATCAGGATCGTGATCATACTGATAATCGCTGCAGCAATAAGGGCGGGAAAAGATACTACCAAATTCAATGGTACGTTATCATACATGACATTCGCGAAGTTCTTTGCCACCAGAGAAAGCACAAACTGGATACTGGGTATACCGGCCAAAATTCCAATTGGAATGCCAATTGCACCGATGCAAAGTCCCTCAAACAGCACAGAATTACGCAGCTGTTTTTCCGTGGCACCTACCGACATGAGGATACCGAACTGGTGTGTACGTTCATTCAAGGAAATGTTGAATGAATTATGAATCAGGAACACCGAGCCGAGCATAACCAGGGCAATTAAAATACCGCCAATCGTGTACAAGAGCACCGAAATAAGCTTCTCCCCTGAAAGCCCCATAAAACGCAGAACATCATCGTTCAAAACATAGCCGGCCTTGTCCGATACGCTGTCTGCATAAGAATGAACCTGATAGGGGTTCTTCAGCGTGATAAATGCAGTAAGGCTATCCGACACGGCTGGTTCCTCTATTGTGATTAAAGTGTATCCGGGTGCAGCAAACTCCTCGATTGCCGGTCGTTGGCAGATGCCCACAACCGTATATATTTTCTCTGTCGTGGGTACAAGCATTTCTTCCCCGGCATTATACGGATCGTGTTGGCTAAGTTTTTGATCGCCGCGCATGCGATTGCCGACCGGGAGGGTGAGTGTGTCGCCCACCGAAATTTTCACGCCGCCGTTGGCTGCGATATGAGCCGGTATCACAACCTCGCTGCTGTTCTCCGGCAATCTGCCGGAAAGCAGGTTGATGGGCAGGGCATCCAGGGCTTCCTCGTTCCATCCGGAAATGAAAAGATAGGGTTTGTCGGGATTTCGGCTGCCATTCAGTGTGGCATAGCCAATGTTCTGCAGCGCTGTAACATTTGCCACTCGGCTGTCCTCTGCCTGTTCCAACACAAAGGAGGAATCGGCGTCCGGGATTTCAACATGCCAACTGCCATATTTCACAACCGCGCCGTTTATCATATAGTTCTGCAGGGAGACGGTAAAGGTTGCGACTGCTGTAATCATGGCGGCAGACAGAATCACCCCGATCACTGTTACGATCGTTCGTGTGCGGCTTTTTTTCAAGCTTTGCAGCGTGATTTTATTGAAAATGTTCACTACCGCACCCTCTCGTCTCGTACGACTTTGCCGTCTGAAATGCCGATAATGCGTTCTGCTTGCAGGGCGATGTTTTCATCATGGGTGACAAGGAGCAGCGTCTGCCCATATTTTTGATTGCTTTCTTTGAGCAGTTTGATGATTTCATGTCCATTCTGGCTGTCCAAACTGCCCGTGGGTTCATCGGCAAGCATGACCGCTGGGGCATTCATCAAAGCACGCCCGATGGAAACACGCTGCTGCTGACCGCCGGAAAGCTGGTTGGGTAAATGCGTTTTGCGGTCCTGCAGCCCAAGCAGTTCCAACAACTCATTCAGCCGTTCCTCATTGACCTTCCGCTTATCCATCAGAATAGGCAGGGTGATGTTTTCCACCACATTCAATGTGGGAATAAGGTTGTAAAACTGGTAGATCAGGCCGACCTGCCGCCTGCGGAAAATGGCGAGTTTTTCATTACTTTGGGCGTATACATCCTGGCCGTCTAAAAACACTTTCCCGCTGGTCGGTACGTCTACGCCGCCGATGATGTGCAGCAGTGTAGATTTACCAGACCCGGAGGTTCCGATGATTGCGGTAAATTCACCCTTTTCGATTGTCAGTGAGACATGGTTAAGCGCGGGAATTTTGTTTTCGCCCTTGCCGTAGACCTTGCATAAATTTTCAATTTTTAATAGCTCCATTACGTGAGCCTCCTTTTTCGAAAGTCGCCCAAATAATAAAGCTTTCAATCCCCTTCTCGGTGACTTTCAGGTGAGAGATCCGTCACTTGGGGAAACGGATGGTAAATATTGCTCCGCCTTGCGGGTGATTTTTTGCGTTAATCGTCCCTCCCTGCCGCGTGATAATCATCTTGCAGAGCGCCAATCCAATCCCGTACCCCGTAGCGCTTGGATTTTTTCCACGGTAGAATCGGGTAAACAGGCGGGGTAAGTCTTCTTTTTCAAAGCCCGCGCCGCTGTCGTGGATGGCAACCTCGGTAAACAGCGGGTTATCCCCGCAGACAATCTCAATCTTCCCGTTCTCGCCTGCGCTTTCAATGCAATTTTTAAGGATGTTCTGAATAGCTTCCGAAAGCCAGCCTGGATCACCCTGAATGGTTATCCCTTTTGGCGCGTCAATCCGCACATCAATCCTGCGCAGTTCCATTGGAATTAGGAACGGATGAAGCGCGGCGTTTATCAAATGGACTACATTGATCCGCTCGCTTTGGAATACCACAATGCCCGCATCCAGGCGGGAAATTTTCAACAGGGAAGTAAGCAGCCAATCCATCTGTACAAACAGCTCTTTCGTTTCCTGTATCAATGCTTTCCGTTCATTTTCTTCAGGGTTATTCTCCAACAATGACAGAATAAGGTTTACGGATGTAAGCGGGGTGCGGAGCTGGTGGGCGATGTCGGCCAGCGAATTGGCAAGATGTTCTTTTTCTTTTTTCAGCGCGTCGTTTTGCTCCCGAATACGCAGCAGCATTTTTGTTATCTCGCTGTGCAGAATGGAAAGCTCTCCCTCGTCCATTTCGTCAATATTCAGACAGTCAGCATGATGAAGTACCAGGTCGATTTGGTCTGAAAGCCGCGCAATGCTTTTGTATCGGGCTTTGGTAAACACAAAAAACGCAGTGCCATAGGCAGCGGCCGAAACAAGAGCAAGGATACCTGCCGTAGTATTGATTGCAAATCCCAGCGTCACAACAGCGGCAGCCATTATGGAGAATAGAATGGAAAACTGGCGAATCTCTCTATTCCGAAGCATGACTATTCCCCAATCGATATCCCGTCCCGCGAACGGTCAGGATGATCTGCGGGTTTGCCGGGTCGTCCTCTATTTTTTCCCGCAAGCGTTTGATGTACACGGTCAGTGTATTATCAGTGATATACTCACCCGCTGCGTCCCACAATTCGTCAAGCAGTCTGCTTCTGGTGAGAATACTGGTTGGGTTGTTAATGAACACCAGCAGCAAACGGTATTCCAGGGCTGAAAGAAAAACCTCGCTGCCATCCTTTTTTACGACACCGCTGGTTGTATCAACGTGAAGCCCGCTGATTTCAAAAGTTGATGGAGCACGTCCAATTTTTCGCAGGGCGGTTCTGATCCGTGCGATCAGTTCACGCGGACGGAAAGGCTTGATGATATAGTCGTCCGCGCCCAAGTTCAACCCGGTAACAACACTCGTCTCATCGCCGGAAGCCGTCAGAAAGATAACGGGAATATCTTGCGTTTCTTTGATTTCCGTGCAGACCGTAAAGCCATTTCCGTCAGGCAGGGAAATATCAATCAACGCCAAATCAAATTTATTCCCGGCTAACACGTCAAAGGCTTCCTCGCGCGTGGAGGCGTGGGTGACTGTAAATCCCTCCGCGCGCAACAAAAGGTTCAGATTTTTAGCGATTGCCTTATCGTCCTCAACCAAAAATATCCGTGGCATTAATCAGACCTCCAATTCCTTATCCATTCCTGCAAATCGTTCAAATCTCCATCAGATAATTCCCTGTCGTGATAAAACGCTGATAGCAGACTGATCAATGAATTTTCATGGTATTGCTTTACAAAATTTCCGGTTTCAAATTGGAGATAATCTTCCTTTGAAACAAGTGGATAATACGATCTTTCCTTACCTTTTTTCTCCGAACGTAAGAACCCCTTTTCCACTAACCTGCCAAGTAATGTGACAACCGACTGTATAGGCCAGCTTTTTTCTCCCGATAAATACCTCATTACCCTGGATGAGGTTATTGGGGGTTCATAGGTCCAGATAGCTTTCATCACTTGAAATTCTGCTTCGGGAAGCCTTTTCATATGATCACCATTCTTCTAACACAAACGTATTAGATTATCTGCATAATACATCTGTATTACACAATTGCCAATGGTGAAAACATGTTTTTTATGAAACAGAAATCAGAGATTTGTGCATTTTATGCCGCTCCGTTAAACGGCAAGCAGCGCGCTGGTAACCGGCCCTGAATCCTTTCAACTCTGGCCAGTTGGCTAAGAGAGGGATCATTTTGGACATTTTGGGGAGTTAAATCAGGGCTTAAGAAGCCTATACAATTCGGGATTACAATAAATTTTATAAATCTTATTGTTTAGAAAGCAACACAAAATAATGCAATTTACCAATTCAGATCCTCATTCCCTCATCCAACCGCTGGGTTCGCAAATCCTCAATTTGGAAAACGCCGGCGGTAAGGGAGCCAATCTGGCCCGCCTGATTCAGGCGGGTTTTCACGTCACCGGTGGGTTTGTTATCCTTACCCAAGCCTACCGGGATTATCTCCAACAAAACAAACTAACCCAGGCCATCCAGGCCGAGCTTGCTCAACTGGAATCCGCCGGTGCGGGTCAACTGGAAAACTGCGCGGCGGCTATCCAGACGCTGTTCAACCAAGCCGGTCTGCCGGAAACGCTTAAATCCGAGATTCGCACGGCATACCAAAAGCTGGATAATCATGCCGTGGCGGTGCGCTCCTCCGCCACCACCGAAGACCTGCCCGAGGCCAGTTTCGCCGGGCAGCAGGACACGTATCTCAATGTGCAGGGCGAGGAAGCATTGTTCGAGGCCGTGCAGGGCTGCTGGGCCAGCTTATGGAACGCGCGCGCCATCGATTACCGCCGCCATAACCATATCCCGCAGCTGTCGGCCGCCATTGCGGTGGTCGTGCAGTCCATGGTGGAAAGCCAGGCTTCGGGTGTGCTCTTCACCGCCAACCCGCTCAGCGGCATCCGTACCGAAACGGTCATCGACGCAACTCTGGGGCTGGGTGAAGCGCTGGTCTCCGGCCAGGTGGAACCCGACCATTTTGTAATTGACACCACCAGCAGCAAGATTTTATCCAGGACGCTGGGCGCCAAGGAAGTCGTCATCCAATCCGTCAAAGGCGGTGGAACGAAGACTTCGACCAACGCCGGTAAGGACAGCCAGGCCATTTCCGATGCGCATGCATTGGAACTGGCGCGCCTGGGCCAACAAGTTACTGAACATTTCGGCATCCCGCAGGATATCGAATGGGCCATTCAGGATGGGCAGCTCTTCCTGCTGCAGGCCCGTCCCATCACCACGCTTTACCCGCTGCCGCAGGGTTTACCGGCAGAACCGCTCAAGGTGTTGTTCTCCTTCGCCGCCATCCAAGGTGTATTGGCCCCCCTGACCCCGCTGGGTATGGACACGCTTAAGTTGGTTTTCGCCACCGGTGCCGAACTATTCAACATTAAGGTAGATCAGGAAAGCCAGACCATCTTATATGAAGCCGGGCAGCGCTTGTGGATCAACTTCACCCCGATTCTGACCAATTCGCTGGGGCGCAAGATTACACCGTATGTGTTGGACCAGATCGAGCCCACCATCGGCCAGGCAGTCACGCAGATCAAGGACGATCCGCGCTTGAAACCGGCCAAAGACGGCGTCAGCCTGTCTGCGCGCTTGAGACTGGCGCGCTTCGGCCTGCCGCTGGCCGGCAATGTTTTGAAGAACATGCTCTCACCGCACAAACGCCGGGAGCACATTGTGTTGGCCGGGGAAAAGGTGCTGGCAAAAATGGAGGAAATGAGCGCCCAAGCGCAAGGCGACCGCTACGAAAAGCTGGCCTGGCGTGTGGAATTGCTGCCGCGCGTATTGGACCGCTATCTGGGCCACAACTTTATATTATTTGTCTCCGGCGTGGCTGCCGGAATGGCTTCCTGGAACCTGCTCAAGATGATCTGCAACAAATCCGCACCCTATCTGACAGACGATCAAAAGGCAGATATGGATAAATTGACACTGAAGATCACGCGCGGCATGCCCAACAACCCCACCACTCAAATGGATCTGGCTTTGTGGCGCATTGCCAAGGCCATCCGCCAGGATCCGGCTGTATTGCGGCTCTTCCGTGAAAACGAGGCAACCGAGTTGAACCGCCTGTATGCAGCCGGGCAGCTGCCGCCGGCCGCCGCGCAGGAGATCGACGCATTCCTGAAAGTCTACGCCGGGCGCGGGCTGGGCGAGATCGATATGGGCAGCAGCCGCTGGGGTGAAGATCCCACGCGTGTGTTAGAGATGCTGGATGGATATCTTTCCATTGAAAATCCGGATATGGCGCCGGATGTGGTCTTCGAACGCAGCGCGCAGGAAGCCCAATCTGCCATCGACGAACTGGTCCGATTGGCGGGGCAAAATGGAGGCGGCCGTCGCCGCGCGTGCTATGCACGCTTTCTGGCCGGTCGCATGCGCAACCTGATGGGCATGCGCGAGAGTCCCAAATTCTTCGTCGTGCGCCTGTTCTGGATCGCGCACCGCGCGTTGGAAGAATCGGGGCAGGATTTTGTGGATGCCGGTGCGTTGGAACAAGCCGAGGATATCTTCTTTCTGACCATCAACGAAATCCGCGCGCTTGCAAGGGGCGAAGAACGGGATTGGCGCGCGCTTGTGGCCGCGCGCCACGAAGTTCGCCGGCGCGAATTGGCCCGCCGCCAGATCCCGCGCCTACTGCTCAGCAATGGGCGCGCGTTCTACGAGGGTATCCAAGCTGAGGAGGCTGGAGCCGGCGGTCTGGTTGGCAGTCCGGTCTCACCCGGCAGCGTGCAGGGGCGTGTGCGCGTGGTATTGGACCCGCGCAAGGCACAATTACAATCCGGTGAGATCATGGTCTGCCCGGGCACCGACCCTTCCTGGACGCCGCTCTTCCTGACCGCGGCCGGCCTGGTGATGGAGACCGGCGGCATGATGACCCACGGTGCGGTGGTCGCGCGCGAGTACGGCATTCCCGCCATCGTGGGCGTGGATCGCGCCACGCAGCGCCTGAAAACCGGCCAGCTCATCCGCATGGACGGCTCCAGCGGGCGCATCACCCTGCTGGATGAAGCGTAAGCATATAAAGCCGGCTGAGCTCGTCGAAGCCTGAGCACCCGCCCAGAGCACTTGTCCTGAGCGCCTGCCCAGAGCGCAGCGTGGGGTGTCGAAGGGAAGCGTGGGACTTGTCCAGAGCGAAGCGTGGGATTTCAAGGCCTGCCCGGAAATGTCATCCTGAGCGGCCGAAGGCCGCGTTCGCAAAGCATTCCCTTGGGGAAGAGGATCTCGGCCAACTGGTGAGTTGCGATATGTGTCTAGCTTACGCAAAGGATTCATTTTCTTTATTAAAAAAAACCGCCGCTTGGAGACAACCAAGTGAGCGGTTTTCTGTAAATCAGTTTAGACTATTTTCGCTTGGGTTTGGCAGTCGCCATCCACAAAATATACAGCGCGGTCAGGATGACCGAACCGGCCAACAGATAAAAATTGGCTTTCTCCATGTTCTTGCCCAGCAAGCGTTCATACCATTTTGCCGTACCATCCTCGTCCTCGGCGGTGCTGACCGGTTTTTCGATCAACAGGTCGTGGCCGTTCCCTTCTCCATCGATAACCGTTACATTGGCGGAGGAGGATAATTCATTCGTCAACCCCTGTAGTGCGGCAGTGACAGCCGAGGTCAAGCCGTCCGCGGAGCTGCCCGCCAGGCAGAATAGGGGCGCGTTGCTGTCCGGCTGCCGTGTGACCTGCAGCACACCCAAGCCCTGTTCTCCCGCAGTCAGGAATTGGACACCCTCGAAAGATAAGGAGGGCAGCGCCCCGTTCGCTTCAAACGGCAGCGGCAGAGCTTCGTTCCAGGCGCTGGCGGCAATTTTGGCCGTGCCCCCAATCAGCAGAACCGATTGTCCGCTCAAGCTTTGCGGATCGCCCTCCAGAAAAGCAGCCGACGGTTGCAGCTGGCCGGAAGCCGTGAATGCGCCCAACCGGTAAGCCAGGTCGGCGGCGTACAACCAGCTTTGCCAATCGTCCGCGGCGGACACAAAGGTCAGGGTGGACAAACGTTCATCCGTCAGGAGCGCCTGCGGGAAATCGTTCAAAAGCAGGTCGCCTGCCTGCGCGCCGCCCTCTTCCAAAACAGGCGGCAGGTGCAGGTAGGAATCGCCCAGCACGGATACCCAGAAATTTCCGCTGCGCTCGTCGGCGCACAAATCCTGCGGCACAATACTGGTCGTGATTTCCAGGGTATTCTGCAGCGGCCGGATGATGTCCGGCGGCAGGATGATGCGCGCCAGGCCGTTCTCGGCTGACTGGTCACTGAAACGGATGCTGCCGATCTTGGTGCCGTTGATGCTGATCGTCAGGCTGGACTGCAAATAATCAATCAACTGCGAATGCCGGAAATACGCTTCGATGTAGGCTTCCGGGCTGATATTGGCATCCGCGGGCATGTTAAAGGGAATGGTGAAAGTCGTGTCGCCCAACTGCTCCGCCAGCAAGTTATCATCCGCGCGCAGGGAAGTCAGGCTCATGTCGATAATGGTCTGGGTGCTGCCTTTTTCCAACCGGTTGATCACAGCCGCCTGCCCGTTGGCATACGGCAGGAAATCCGCGGCTGCCAGGCTGGCGCTGGCCTTCTGCAAACCCACCACATCCTGCCCGCTGACCAGCAGCATTGCCCGGCCCGGGTTCCAGGGAGAAGGCAGCAGCATGAGCAGTCCATCTTCCGCGCCGGCGCCCGCGGGGAGCTGCAGCGCATCCGCCGATACCCCGCTGCCCGCCAGATAAGAACGCCAGGTTTCCAGCGGCCCGATGATAATGAGCTGCGCGTCGGCCAATTCGGCCGCGCTGATTTTATCGCTGGTCATCACGTTGAAATCCAGCGCGCCCTGGCTGTGCCGGCCCAGGCCGGCCGCCACCGACAGCAAGGCTGACAGGCTGCTTTCATCCGGATTAGCCGGAATGAGCAATGTCACGGTATGCGCCTGGATATCCGTTTGGCTGAAGAAAGGCAGCGGAAAATCGCTCAGGCTTAGCTCAACCTGTTGGGTCACATACGAAAATTGCAGGGTCGAATCGGGGTCAAGGTACAGCGCGGAGGTAACCCCGTAGGCACAAGCAGCCGCTGCGTCCCAGGCGATACGCAATTGGTTTTGCGCCGGGTAAGGCGCAGCCAGTTGCGGATCGATTTCGAAACTGAGTGTGTTCTCGGCGCTGGTGTCTACTTCGGTCGTGTTGACCAAGGTTTCATTTAAATAGACCGATAACGTGCCTTTGATACCGGTTGTGTTTTCCAATTCCGGAGTATCTGCGAAAGCCTGCATCAAAGACTGGAAATCACTGCGGAAACGCAGTTCCATCTGCAGCGGCGCGTTCAACGACCAATCTGCCGGCAGTGCAAAATCCGTTTCGGTCTCCTGATAGGGACCGGCGAAATTTAACGAACCTGAGAATTTCAGGTCGGACAATTTCAACGTCAGGCTGGAAGCCTCCGCCTGCTCAAATCCGGCGGCCTGCACAGGCGAAAAGATAATCAGCGCCAACGCCGCCAGGAGGCTCAATAACTGGAAGGATTTTTGTTTCATTCTGCGCATCCCGTCCGATTAATCGTGCTCCTCTTTATCCCATACGTCGATTTTGCTCATAACCGCTTCCAATTCTTCTTCGCTATCGGCGGTCTGTGCATCCACCTTGGGATCCAACTGAATTTGCTCGCTATCCTCCACACCATAAGTGAAAGCAGCGCTGAATACATCTTGGATACGCTGCGATACGATGTTGGACCCCTTCTCCGGTGTATGCGGGAGAATGATCGCGAAAGTGTCATCCTTCCAGCGCGCCACCAGATCATTTCCTTTAAGTTGATCCTTGAAGCGGCGCACCAATTCCGTAGCTACTTTCTTGCGGGAAAAGCCGGGCAGCACCCGGAAGAATTCCGGCAGGTTGGTTACTACTACCGAGACCACCGTAACAGGATATTGTTTGGTGTCCTTCTTTAATAAAGCCAGGGTCTTCTCCAGCGAACGGCGCGTAATGGCCAGACTTTCCGCGTCCAGGGAGAAGCGCTGGATGAACTGGTTCAGCGGTATCTCCATAAATTCGCGCGTGATTACGATCAATAAGCCGGTCAGCAATCCAATGCCGGCCGCGATGCCTAAATTACGGTAGGTGCGCGGCTGAATGGGCTGGCTGGTGGGTACGGCTTGATCCAGGAAATCAATCTCGAACACTGTGAAGTAGGAATTGATGTAATAGATACCGTATTTGCCAATCTCATTGGCCAACTGCGCCGCGATTTGCGGGTTTGGCCCGTCCACGTTGAGCGCCAGAATGATGGATTCAGGATTCATCTCGGTGGCGCGCCGGTATTGCGACAGGTCAATGGAAGCAGTGTCCACAGCTTTCAACGCTTCCGTATAGACGCGCTCGCTGGAGAGAATGTCGGCATAAGTTGAAAAGATTTTGAGCGTATCCAGCGCGCTGAAAGCGCTGACCACATCGCGGCTGCTGGGCAGGTTCTTATTGGGCGCGATGATAAAGGTCGCCTGCGAACGGTAAATGGGCGTGGTGGTCGCGGATATGGCGGTCGATATCACTATCGCAATCAACACACACAGTACAATCCACTTCCAACCCCCGCCAATGGCTTTGATCAATTGTTGTATAAACACGGACCCTCCCCAACAAATTTATTTACATTATACGAAATATCATCATAAGTTTTTTAATATAAAGGCGGCGCAAGCACAAATTGCCGCCCCCATTCCGTTTCGCTGCCCTGCGCGATACAGGTTTGCAGGGTGGTATGATAGTCGCCCATGTACACTTCCAAGAACACGCTATTCACGGTTAGCTGTTCCCCGGTATTCAGGTCGACGAAATTGCTATAAGGATTATCCGGCTGCAGCGCCTGGAAATCCTTGATCTGCGTGATTTCGAAATCCTCGTAATTTCCGTCTCCCCACACCAGCGAGATGACGTCGCCTACCTTCAGGTTGAAGAAATAGCGCCCCGCCAGGTAATTATGCGCCAGCAAGCCGTGGTTGCCGGCCTTTTGCCAGGGGTACAGGAAATAAGTAGCCACCTCATCGTCCGTGCTGACGTAGCCCGGATTGCTGGAGGGCTGGTAAACCACCTGCAGTGCCAGAACGTTATCCACCCAAATACCCACCACATGGTTGGCCTCACCGGTCTTGACGTCCGCAATGAACTGGTCGAAGATCGGCAGCCAATCCGGGGTAGCCGTGTACTCGGGTGTGGGCGTAGGTGTGCTGGTGGGGGTTGGCGCTGGTGTTTCCGTCGGCCCAACCGTAGGGGTGAGTGTCGCACTGTGCACCAGGGGCTGCGGCTCCTTCACCTGAGGTGAACAAGCCGCCATGGAAGAAATTAAAACTAACTGTAAGATAATGTGTCTTTTCTTCATGAAATCATCCACCATAATTATGACACAACTAAATCAGCGCGTTCTACTAATTTTCTGTTTAGCATTTTATAGAAGATTAGAATAACCATAGGACGCAAATAACGACCAGATCAAGCGGAAATTATTCCACCATCTTGTATAATAAAAGTATCAGAACGCACAAGCGTATTTTGATAATTATCAATTTTATCCATTGTGATACAGCTTCCAGGCTGTCCAACTAACAACCTAGGAGAAAATATGAAAAACCGCACGTTTGTAATCACATTAATCCTGATCACATGCGCGCTGATTGGATGGTACATCTACGTCAGCGCCCAGGCCAACCAGGCCCGTTCGGTTCAGGAAGTCAGCGTGGATTGGTGGGGCTCTGCCCACGCCGATCTCACTGCCGAGGCCTTCACTCATTGGAATGAGGATGATCCGGCGGAAGTTCCAATTAGCTGCGCCAAATGTCACAGCGGCGCGGGCTTTATCGACTATATCGGCCAGGACGGCAGCGCAGCCATGAGCGTGGACGCGCCCGCCGCGGTCAATTCCGTCATCACCTGCGAGGTCTGCCACAGCGAGCAGGCCGATGCGCTTACCAGCGCCAGTTTGCCTTCCGGCATCCAGGCCAACCTGGGCAGCGGCGATGCCCTGTGCGCCACCTGCCATAGCGGCACCAACAGCGGCGCGGCTGTCAGCGCGGCCGTTGCCGGATTCGACGACGACGAAGTCATGGCCGAAACCGGCTTCGTCAATCCGCACTACGCTTTCGCGGCGGCCACCTGGCTGGGCGCGGACGGCGAGGGCGGTTTTCAATATGACGGCCGGGCTTACGCCGGGCAGTTCGAACACGCGACTGGCGTGCAAAGCTGCACCCAGTGCCACGACCCGCACTCCCTGCACATGCGCGCGGACTACGAAAACGATTCGGCCAACCTGTGCGCCGCCTGCCACTCCAACGTGACCGGTTATCAGGACTATCGCGAGGTGTACGTGGACGGCATCGACTACGACGGCGACGGCCAGGTGGAAGGCCTCTATCACGAGATCGAAGGCATGCGCGAGGTGCTTTACCGCGCCATGCAGGCTTACAGCGCTGAAACCACCCAGCCCATCCTGTGGGCCGACCAGTATCCGTATTGGTATGTTGACACCAATCAGGATGGCGAGGCCGGCGAGGATGAAGTCCAGTTTGCCAACGGCTTCTCCGGTTTCACCCCGCGCCTGATGCGCGCCGCCTTCAACTTCCAGTTCAGCGCCAAAGATCCCGCCGGGTATGTACACAACGGCCGCTACGTCCTACAGCTGCTGTATGACAGCATCGCGGACCTGGCCGCAGTGGTCGACGTGGATATGAGCGCGCTGGTCCGCCCGGATTAGGCAGAAGGATAAATCATGAATACAAAAACCAAACGCGTGCTGGCCTTGGTAGTCTACCTTACGTTGATCTTCCTGCCGTTGTTCGTTTTCCTGCTTTTCCCCATGCCGCCCGGACGCAGCTTCTGGCGCGACCTTTCCGTAATGCTGGGTTTCGTGGGATTATCCATGGCCGGGCTGCAATTCCTGCCCACCGCCCGCCTGCCTTTCCTGTCGAATGTCTTCGACCTGGACGGCATCTACCGCGTGCATCACCTGCTCTCGGTGCTATCGGTGCTGCTGATCTTCCTGCATCCGGTCATCCTGCTGGTCACCAATCCGTATACCTTGCTGCTGATCAACCCCTTCACAGCACCCTGGCGGGCTCAGGCCGGTTTGATCGGCCTGGCCGGATTGATCCTGATTGCCATCACTTCCGTGCTGCGCAAGGAGCTGAAGCTGGATTACAACGCCTGGCACGGGCTGCATGACCTGCTGGCGCTCATCATCGTGGTGTTCGCCGTCATCCATTTATTGAAAGTCAATTACTACATGAACGCATCTGCTATGCGCATCGCCTGGCTGGTCGAAGTGGTCATCTGGGCCGGTATGGCGCTTTATATGCGCCTGATCAAACCCTGGCAGCTCAGCCGCCGGCCATTCAAGGTCGCGCGGGTCATTCCCGAAGTGGCCGACACCTGGACGCTGGTGCTCAAACCTGAAGGACACGCCGGCCTGGATTTCCACGCCGGACAGGTGGCCTGGCTCAACATCAACAGCTCGCCTTTCACGCTGCACCGCAACCCCTTTTCCATCTCCGGCAGCGCTCACCGTAAAGATGAATTGCGCTTTTCCATCAAAGCCCTGGGCGATTTCACCCATAGCATCGGGGATTTAAAAGGCGGGGAAACCGTGTATGTGGACGGCCCTTACGGCAGCTTCTGCCCGGATTCGCCCAAAACGCTCAAGGGCATGGTCATGCTGGCCGGCGGCATCGGCATCGCGCCGGTCATGAGCATCTTGCATACCCTGGCCGACCAAAAAGACCGGCGCCCGCTGTTCCTGTTCTACGGCAACCATTCCGAGGAGAAGATCCCCTTCAAGGCCGAGATCGACCAGTTGGCCAAGCAGTTGAACCTGACCATCACGCACGTACTGGAAGTGCCGGCCAAGAAGTTAAAAAGCGAAACCGGTTTTATCACGCGGGATATGCTGGCCAACACCCTGCCCGACAACCGCGCGGAATTGTATTACTTTATATGCGGTCCGCTGCCTATGATCGACGCCATGGAAGACAATTTGCGCGCACTGCACATTCCGCATCACCAGATCACTTCCGAAAAGTACGAGATGGCCTGAGCAATCTTTTCCACATAACGATTCCGGAATCCAACAGCCCTCTGTACACAACAACAACCGGTGAACCAGAGGGCTGTTCTAATTAAGAGAACGCTTCCTTTTTTGTATATATTTATCTATTATTATTATGATAATATTAACTAATATTATTGGGGAAAACGAGACCGGAGGGTCTTGAATGAATTGAAATTCAGTCTTTGGGGGCAAGTCTGAGAAAGAAGGAAAAATGACAATATCAAATAAATTAGAGGCACTCTCCACCACCCACAAGATCGCCATCATCGGCGCCGGCAAAGTCGGCACCACGTTCGCGTATGCCCTGATGCTGGATGGTTTGGCGGGAGAGATCGTGCTGATCGATATGGACAAGGAACGCACCGAAGGCGAGGTCATGGACCTCAACCACGCCGTACCGCTTTCCAACCCTGTGCGCATTTGGAACGGGGATTATCCCGATGTAGCCGGCGCCAACATTGTAGTGATCTCGGCCGGTTCGGCCCAGCGCCCGGGTGAAACACGCCTGGACCTGCTCAAACGCAACATCGCCATCTTCCGGCAAATCCTGCCGCAGGTGCTGAAATATAACAACGAAGCCATCCTGCTGATCGCCACCAACCCGGTGGACGTACTCAGCTACGCCACCTGGAAGCTGACCGGCCTGCCCGCGCAGCGCGTGATCGGCTCCGGCACGGTGCTGGACACCGCCCGCTTCCGCTCCATGATCAGCCAGCGTTTCTCGTTGGACGCGCGCAACGTGCACGCCTTCATCGTGGGCGAACACGGCGATTCCGAAGTCGCCATTTGGAGCTCGGCCAACATCGCCGGCATTCCCCTGCTGGACTTCTGCCAGCAAGTGGGCTGCGAGATCAGCGCCGGAGACCGCGTCAAAATGGCCAACGACGTGCGCAACGCCGCCTACGAGATCATCAAACGCAAAGGTGCAACTTTTTACGCCGTGGGGGTCGGCCTGGCGCGCATCGTGGAAAGCATCCTGCGCGACCAGCACTCTGTGCTATCTATCTCCAACCGGGTGCCTGGTTTCTATGGTATCGAGGACGTTTATCTCAGCCTGCCGGCCATCGTCGGCGCAGGCGGCGTGGAACGCATCCTCAAGCTGAACCTGGACGAAGGCGAAACGGCCGCGCTGCAGAATTCCGCCCAGGTCATGCATGGGGTCATCGAGCAGCTGGACATTCAACCCCTCTAATTTTCGCTCATTCGCTCTTGACAAATAGTGTACCGATTGGTATACTATTCTCCATGGAAAACCGCGACAACCTGCTGAAGTGCGCCCTGGATCTGTTCACCCTGAACGGCTATGATGCCGTGGGTGTGCAGACCATTTGCGACGCGGCCGGCATTACCAAACCGACCCTGTATCACTACTTCGGCAGCAAGAGTGGGTTGTTGAATACCCTGCTGGCGGAAGAGCTCAATCCTTTTCTGGCCCAATTGGAGAGCGCCGCGAATTACCGGCACGACATCACCGACACACTCTATCAGGTGGCGCAAACCTATTTCAATTTTGGCCGTCAAAAACCGCACCTCTATCGCTTCTACCTGTCCATGTGGTTCGCGCCGCACGACAGCGAAGCTTTCAAAGCCATGCAGCCCTTCAACGAACGCCAGCAAAACTTGCTGGAGAACCTGTTCGCCGCGGCCGCGCTGGATCACGGCAACATGCAGGGCCGCCAGCGCACTTATGCCGCCTCCTTCCTGGGCATGGTCAATACCTACGTTATGCTGGCACTGAACGGTTTTTCGGAACTCGATGAGAATTTTGTGCGCAGCTTGCTGCACCAATTCATGCACGGTATTTTCTCATAGGGTTATATTTTTTTATCCATTGTCTATACCTAACGGTATGTATATTTTTTTTAGGAGACAGAAATTATGAATCAACAAAATACACATTGGGCCCAAGAGGCAGTTTTTTATCACATTTACCCATTGGGTTTTTGCGGCGCACCTGAACGCAACGATTTTTCCAGCCCGGCGCAGGACCGTTTAGCCAAGGTTAGTGAATGGATCCCGCACATGCGCGCGCTGGGCGTGAACGCGCTCTATTTAGGGCCCTTGTTCGAATCCAGCGCACACGGCTACGACACAGCCGATTACTACCAGGTCGACCGCCGCCTAGGCAGCAACAGCGACCTGCAAAAGCTATCCGCAGAATTGCACAGCAATGGGATTCGTCTGATCCTGGACGGCGTCTTCAACCATGTTGGGCGCGACTTTTGGGCTTTCCGCGACGTGCAACAGAAGGGTGCTGCCTCCGCTTACTGCGGCTGGTTCGACGGCCTGCGCTTCGGCGAGTCCAATCCCTATGGCGACCCCTTCACCTACACCCCCTGGGAAGGTCACTACGACCTGGTCCATTTAAACCTGCGCAATCCGGACGTGCGCGCGCACCTGTTCGAGGCTGTGAACACCTGGGTGCGGGAATTCGACATCGACGGTCTACGTTTGGATGTGGCCTACCTGCTGGATATGGAATTTCTGCGGGAACTGAGCGCCTTCTGCCGCGCGCTCAAGCCGGACTTCTTCCTACTGGGCGAAGTGGTGCACGGCGACTACAACCGCTGGGCCAACCCGCAGACGCTGGATTCGGCCACTAACTACGAAGCCTACAAAGGATTGTATTCCAGCCTGGTGGATAAGAATTACTTTGAGATTGCCTACTCGCTCAATCGCGAATTCGGCCCCGGCGGGCTCTATCGCGGACTGCCGCTCTATAACTTCGTGGACAATCACGATGTGGACCGCGTAGCCGCCAAGCTGCCCGACCCAGCCCTGCTCTACCCGCTCTACCTGCTGCTCTTTACCATGCCGGGCATCCCATCTATTTACTACGGCAGCGAGTTCGGCGTTGACGGTCGCCGCACCGCGCAGGATGACCGCCCCTTGCGTCCCGCTTTGGATTTGGACCAACTTGAGCGCAACGCTCCCCAGCCGCGCCTGCCCGCAACCATTACCCGCCTGGCCGCCCTGCGCGCGCAGCTGCCCGCTATGCGATCTGGCGGCTACAGCCAATTGTATGTGGCTTCCGAGCAGCTAGCTTTCGCGCGTTTCAGCAGCGATGAATACATCGTTGTCATGCTGAACGCCGCGGCTGAGCCCGCCCGCCTTGAGTTGGATCTTCCCGTGCGCGCGGAAACCGCGGTGGATGTACTAAATAACGGAGAAGAATTCAAATTGGAAAACGGCCGCCTGGTGATGGAGGAGATTCCGCCGCGCTGGGGACGCGTATTAAAGATGGGGGTGCGCTAAAAAAGCGCTTTATTCATCGTGGGCGATGGATGAAAACTTTACTTTTTCGAGGATACGTTGTGCGGTCAATTCATCCGTAATGAGTGTGTTGATGTATTTCGCCTTGCTGGCTCCGATGATCGCGTCCACTTTTTGATCACCGCCGGCAATGGCGATCACTTCGGGGACGCGTGCCAGTTCGTGCAGCTCGATGCTCATGATGTCCTGCATCATATAGTTGACCGGTTGGCCATCACGGTCAAAGAAACGCATGCAAATGTCCCCTACCGCGCCATGCTCCACTAGTCCGTTCTTCTCGATGTCGGCCACGTTATCCTGGAAGATAATCTCGCTGCTGACGGGGGTTTCACCGATGCCCACCACTGCTTTATTCATGCGTTTCCATAATCCCAGCATTTCTTGCACGTTGGCTGTTTGCATTAACTGCTCGCGCAGCTCCTTGCTATCCACAATGCCCGGCACGTAATACTGAATCCATCGTCCGCCAAAAGCATCGCTGACCTTCTGAATGATGCTGTGCACCTGTAAACTGGGTTTGATTTGTCCAATCCCGCCCAACATCGGCACAAATAAGACGTCCCGTCCGGGCTGCTGCTCCATGCTCTCAGCCAATTCGTATAAGGTTCGCCCCCAGCCCAAACCGACCACATCCTCCGCCTGGATTGTATCTGCCAGATAGTGCGCGGCTGCCAGTGCAATATTGCGGCGGGTGATATTGATATCGTGCACCTGTCCGGAAATAACAATGCAGTGTTTTAGCTGTAGAATTTGCGATAGTTTATCGGAATATTCAGTGCTTTTATTGTATGGATCGATGATATTAATAAATACAATCTTGTCATCCAGCGCTTTCTTGAGCATGCGGGAGACAGTCGGCCGCGAAATACCGAAGTTGGCCGCAATCTCATCCTGGGTTAGGTTCTGCTCGTAGTATTGCCGGGCAATTTGTACTATCTTCTCAATATCGTCGTAACGTGTCATCAGGTTAGTTCATCCCTCGTAAGGTCAATTTTAACATTATTGATGATTATATTATTTACTTGGAAGGATTTCGTACATAATTTTAACAATCTTTCATTACCATTGTTCATCCACAGTCAGCCCCCTCAATTCAAGATAATTTCTGCTTTTTCGATTATTCAACACTTGAATGACTTATTAAAAATCAAAGCGCTCCTTTCCCGGAAAGCCGAAGAAACGCTCTGACAAATACAAAATAGATTGAGTTTTTTTTATTTCAAGATTCCAAGAGCTGTTTCAACGGAGGAGTTGTGATGGATGATTTCCGCCACGGCCGAGGTAATCAAATCCGGACGGGGATGCCCCCATATATTACGGCCAATGGCAACCCCGCGAGCACCTGAATCAATGCTCCTCTTTACTTTCTCCAGCAGCGGTCTTGGGTCATTTGATTTTTCACCACCCAATACCACGATCGGAATTTGCGTATTCTCCACAATTTCGCGATACCCTTTAGGATGGCCGTCCTCTTCGATAAAGAAAGTTTTGATGACATCCGCTCCGGCTTCTGCCGTCACCCGCAGCGCGGCAGAAAGTTTGTTGAAATTCAGGTATTCAGGTTTCGCCGGGTATCCTCCCGGAAAGACCTCGGCCATGATAGGCAAATTCCATTTATCTGCCATGGTCGCCAATTTTTGGAATTTCCAGATATTATTCGGGTCCGTTTCATCGAAGGGATATACCATCACTTTTATCATATCCACATCGTAACGCAGTGCTTGAAGCACAACCTCTTCAATATCCTGCGGAAAACTTTCCACGCTCATGATAACGGCGGAGGTGCCGATTTCCGGGCCGGCTTTACGCAAAGTCCCCAGTGTTGTCAACAACGCGTCCGCGCCGGCCGGCATGGTCTTCGCAATGATAGCTCCCGGATTTTCCAACCCGATCACAGCATCCGGCATATAAGCCGCGTGATCCATTGCCACAACCAGAATTTTTCCATCGGCACCAAACACACGATCCAGTCTTCGTTTCTTTCCTTCATGCATGGGGAATTCTCCTTAAAGCGGAAATCGCTTTTCAATCACGCTCAAACGCGCGGTCTCCAGGGCACATTCAACCAGCTGGTCAATGTCTTCGCTCTGATCGCGCAGGCACAGCACTTCCATCAACATTGGCAGATTGACTCCCGTGACAAGCCGCACACGCTTGTCATTCACTCCCAACACCGCGTTCCAGGGAGTACCACCTTGCAGGTCGACAAAAACCAGCAAAGGTGCTTCAGGATCGAATGAAGCCACCAGTTCGGAGACCTTACCAATGAAATTCTCCAACCCATCGCCTTCATACAGGCACAAGGGATAAACACCCTCGCGCTCCCCCATCAGCATTTGCGCACTGTTGATCAATGCTGTCGGGAAATCGCCATGTCCAATAATCAATACCGGTATTTGCATGTGTGGTTCCTCAATCTTGAAATAAGAGTACTTTGACCGCCTGGCCCGCTTTCGCTTGATCAAATCCTTCTTTGGCTTTATCCAAAGGCAGGCGGGTTGTAATCAAAGGAGTCAGGTTTACTTTTTGATGCGCAATCATGTCGGCGGCCAGCCGGTAATCTGCTGTTCGGAATCCGGAAGTGCCTACCAGTGAAATCGATTGATAGTGTATTGCATATGCGGAGACTAAAAGGTCTTTGTCTTTGGGCAATCCGCCGAACAAATGCACCACTCCGCCTGGCCGGGCGGTGGAAATGACCGATTCCACCACTTCTGGGACGCCCACCGCGGTGATAACCACATGAGGTCCCAGACCGTCGGTCTGCGCCGCAGCCCATTGTGCCAGATCACCATCAACCGCCGGATCATGCGTCACAGCTCCCAACTGCTCAGCCAGGGCACGCCGCGCAGGGTTGGGTTCTGTCACCAACACCTTGGCCGCTCCCCAGGCGGAAGCCAGCAGCACATGCAGCAGCCCCATAAATCCGCCTCCCACCACCAGTATGCTCCAACCGGGTTCCCAGCGGCAGGTCTTTAACGAAAAGACCACACAAGCCAATGGCTCCGCCAATGCCGCTGCTTCATAGCTGACATCCGCGGGAATCTTCCAGGCTGTTTTCACGGCCAATAAATCCGGAACTGCCACTTTCTCTGCAAAGGCTCCCCCCGAAAGGAAGGTCTTATTTCGACATTGGTCTTCGCGTCCGGATAAGCAGAACCGGCAGGTCCCGCATCCGGCATAGGGCGCCACAGAAATGCGATCACCTGTCTTGAAATCGGGCAGCGCCGATTCCAGCACTTCACCGGCCAGCTCGTGTCCGAGTACCATGGGCGGCTGCATACCGGGGCGTGTTCCGCTCAACGCTTTAATATCCGTTCCGCAAATACCGCTGGCATGGATGCGCAATAACAATCCTTCCGCTGAATGCGGTTCCGGATAATTGTTATCGTAGGTAATTGTATTAGGGGCGCTAAATACTGCTGCTTTCAATCTTTACTCCTTTTAGTAATCGCCGGTGTGGAAGATCCGGCGATTACTTTTTTGTTTTAGCAAATTAATTGAACTAGATCCAACCCAACACTTTCAGGACAACCGTCAGTACCATCAACAGAAGCATGACCAGGATTGGGGACATCTTTTTCTTCAGCAAGAAATAAACCAGGAAGAGCAATCCCAATGGCAGAGCTTTGGGCAGGATGGAATCCAGAACGCCTTGCAAAGCTACGCCGCTGCCTTCCGCTTCGGTCTGGAACAATACAACCGGGGTGGAAATGCTGATCAGGGAAGCTACCATCACGCCGGCGACGGTCATGGCCACGATTTTCGCGCCCAGCACGAATTTTTCCAGCAGGTGGCTGGTGCGAATTTGCTCGACAATACCGATGCCGCCCCGATAGCCCCAGAAGAAGGGGTAATAGGTACCCAGGACAGCAATCACGCCGATCAACAACGCCACCACCACACCCATGAAGTTGCCGTTGACCGCCAGGTTGGCGGCAATCGCCAGGATAATGGGATGTACCGTACCCCAGAAGAAGGAGTCGCCAACGCCCGCGAAGGGTCCCATCATGGCAACTTTCAGGTCATTGATCGCCTCGGTAGTAATAGAATCATCATTGGCCTTGGCTTCTTCCATGGCCACCATGACGCCCATAATCAACGCGCTGAAGTAGGGATGCGTGTTATAGAACACCAAATGACGTTTGTAACCATTCCGCAATTTCTCGCCGGTGTAACCCAAAGAGCGAAAGATCGGGATCATTACCTGGGTCATGCCCAATGCCATCAGGCGTTCAAAGTTATAGTTTCCGGCAAAGTTGTTAATCCGCCAGAAGGCTCCATATAACGCGAGTTCATCGACTTTCTTTTGATTTTCAGCCATTTTCATACTCCTTTATTTCACAGCCTTCTCGGAATTCGCTGTTTTGAGCCGGACATAAATCAACGCAAAGCAGATGCCGAGGATAGCGCCCGCTAACGCATTGATATTCAAATAGGCTGCCAGCAGGAAACCAATGAAGAAAAATGGCCATACTTCGTTGGAAGCAATGATCAACAACAGCATGCCAAAGCCGAGCGCCGGTAAAATACCACCTGTCGCGCCCAAACCGTTTGAAAGCCAATCGGGAATGATCGACAGCAACTTAGCTGCCGCGTCAACGCCCAAACCAACACCCAGGAAAGCCGGAATGACATTAACCAGATGCCATCCGGTAGCATCCAGTGAATTAAGCAAATCCAATCCGACGCTATTTTCTTTTTCCGCCATCTTGTCAGCCCAGTGCACGAAAAACACGTTCAGGCTCATGAAAGCCAGCGTCAGCAATTGACTGGCGATTGACAGGGGAACGACCAGCGCCAGAGCTTCACCGATGTTCGCCTTGGTCAGGATGATCAAAGCTGTAGTCAGGATGGAAGCCAGGAATGGGCTGGGAGGAATGGATGCGCCCACAATAAACACTCCCAGGAACATCAATTGGATTGTGCCGCCCACATACAAACCGGTTTTTAGGTCGCCCAGGACCAAACCGGTTATCGCCGCCGGGATGATATATGCATAAGTGGCGGAGTCGGCAATGCCGCGCATGATGGTGATCCACCAGGCCGCAAATTTGCTCTCCTTCTTTGTAAGTATGACAATAACTTCCGGAATGGTTTTAAGGAATAACGTCCAACCACCCGCCACCAAAGCAACATAAAAAGCTTCTTTCCACATATTTTTATCGTCTCCTAATTTCTATATGATTAAATAGTCAGGGAAGTCACTCGATCAGTTGGAACCATCTGCACCTCCATTTCTACCCCGCGGGATTTCAACTCTTTAAATGCTTGTTCTTCTTCCGGTGTGGCATACACCACTTTTGCTAATTTCTTCGTGTTGGGCCTTCCTTGAAGTCCACCCACGTTGATTTTCTTGACATCCAAACCCTGGTCCATCAACACAACCACATCCAACGGTGTAGGCGTGATAATGAAGAATGAATCCTCCGGACCGGATTTCGCAATAAAATCTGCCGCCTCGGCAGGCGGCATCAGTAATATTTCTTTTCCGGGAACTGTAGCAACAGAGAAAATGCTTTTATAAACCGGGCTGGTGGCCACGCGTTCATTCGCGATAATAATGGTTTTGGCGTTATACACGCGCAGCCAGGCTGTGGTAACCTGCCCGTGAATCAGGCGGTCGTCGATACGGATTAAAGAGATTTTTCCCATCCTGAAAAACCCTCGCTTTACTAGAATATACAGCTATTATAGAAAGATTTTTACAATTGTCAAGCACATATTTTCATATTTTGTAATCATTTGTCATATTAACACTATAAAATCCCCATTACCGCCTATTGACATTACTGTGTGATATACAGTATAATACCCATTATGAACGCTAAACAAAACGAAGATTTTGAAAAGCTGCGCCAGGAACTCAGGCGCGGGACCGTCGTCCTGGCGGTCTTGAGCCAACTGGACCGGGAGCAGTACGGTTACTCGCTGATCAGCAGCCTGAACGAAAAGGGTTTTGAGATTGGGCAGGACACGCTCTATCCCCTGCTCAGGCGGCTGGAAGGGCAGAGCCTGTTGGACAGCCAGTGGCGCGTGGAAGATCCGCGCCCACGGCGTTATTACATTTTGAACGATGCCGGCCGTGAGATGCTGGCACTGCTGAGCACGGAATGGCGCCAGCAGGAAGAAGTAATGAGGAGGTTGTTAAATGAAAATGAATAATTCTGCCCAGGAGCTGCTCAAGCGCTACTTATTGGGCGTCAAACGTGAATTGGGAGGCAAGGACAGTGACGATATCGCCGCCGAGATTGAATCCTACATCGGCGATCTATTGGAGGAACGCTACGGCAGCACGGAGGAAATCGGCACCGAAGAACTGGAAGCCGTTCTGAAAGAAATGGGCGCGCAGCGCAAGGTCGCCCGGCAGTACGGACCGCAGCGCTATTTGATCGGCCCGCGCTTGTTCCCGGTCTATTGGCTGGTGCTGCGCATCCTGGTCGCCGTGGTTGCCGGCAGCCTGGCGCTGTCATACTTCATCTCCATCGGTATCCAGCAGGAGATGGCCCCGGCATTAGGCTTTCTCGAATTTCTGGGTTCTGTTTTCAGCGGCGTGCTGGCTGCGGCCGGCTCGGTCACCATCATCTTTGGCTGTATCGAGCGCGGTATCGAAAACCATGAGCTGGATGAGATTAAAGAAATGGATGAATTCAAACTCAGCGACCTTCCGGACATACCGGAAAAAGAGCATGTCTTCCGCCCGGCCGGCGCCATCGCCGAGATCATCATTACCATTTTGGGTATGGCTTTCTTCACTTACCTGCGCTTCACCAACGGCGCGCTGCCTTACTTCATCAATCCCAACGAGTTCGGCGGTATGGGGCGCATCTTCACCAATAACTTCGTGCAGTTCATTCCGGTCATCCTGGTGTTGAACGGCTTGGAGATCGGTCGCGCCGCTACCCTGTTGGCCCAGGGACGCTACACTGCCCTGACCAACTGGTGGGCCATCATCGACAAAGGCGCCAACATGGTGCTGAGTGTATTCCTGCTGAACGCCATGCCGCTGGTCACGCTGGAATTCTTCCGCCAGATCCCCGGTTTGAACCCCGGTCCGCAGGCGGACGCGACCGCCAACACGGTCCTGTCCATCCTGATCGGCCTGAGCATCGTGGGCAGCCTGGTGGACGTTATCCGCTCGACCATTCAAGAGGTACGCAACCCAACCTACTAAAATAAATAAACTGCTCTTCTAATGAATCAAAAGAGCAGTTTATCCTGCAATTCGAGAACGATCCCTGAGCCTGTCGATCACGCAGCATCCCCTTGGGGGAAGGGTTCGTTCTCTTAAAATAAAAACCGTTGGCTTCGACACCCCACGCTCTGCTCTGGGCAGGCGCTCAGCCAACGGTTTTATTATTATTTCTACCCAGACATCTACTGGTCGGCCAGCAGTTCGATTAGCTTATCCTTGAACATCTGCCCATCCAGTGCCGCCACAATGGTGGCGTTTTCTTTTTCGGTGGTCAGGCGTTGGAAATCCACCACGAACTGACCATAACCTTTGTCGCTCTGGTGATCCACGTAAGTATAGGCTTCAAATTGGCGCGTAATCATTTCGGGGTACAGGGCAGCCGCCACCGTAGTAGGGTCGGGCAGGTCAAAACCTTCAAGTCCCAACTGACGATTGAATTGGATCAGTGTCTCGTTGCAGCGCACAACGAAGCGTCCCAGTTCGCTGGATGCTTTCAACCGTTCGATATCCTGCGGGTGAATGTAGGCATCATCCGCCTGGCACACATCCCAACCCACAATGCTCTTGGGCACTTTGGAGGACAGCAGCACATGCACAGCTTCGGCGTCCACCATGAAATTGAATTCCGCCACAGGGCTCATATTGCCGGGTCCCAATCCCCCGCCGCCCATGACGTACACACGCTTGATCCAATCTTCCAATTGCGGCTCCATCAACAAAGCCAGCGCCAGGTTGGTGAGCGGGCCGAGCGTGACCACTTCCAGCTCGCCGGGGAAGCGCCGCGCGGTCTCAATAATGGCGTTGACCGCGTGCCCTTCCGCCGCCTTCATAGCCGGGTCGGGCAAATCCATATCGCCCATGCCGTCCTGGCCGTGTACGAACTCTGCCGTGACCAGCGGGCGCAGCATCGGCCCGTGGCGTCCGGCGTATACCGGCGGCGCGTAGGTATTGGCTTTTTCAATCGTTATCAGCGCGTTGCGCACGCATACGTTCAGCGGGCAGTTTCCCGCCACCACAGTGACAGCCTCAACCCTGACCGACGGTTCGCGCAAAGCCATCAGCATAGCAACCGCATCATCGGAGGCGGTGTCGGTATCGATCAAAAAATGTCTCATTATCTATTCCTATAACTATATTTTTTTATAAGCATATACCGGGATGCGCCGCAGCGAAAGGACCTATGTCCTTTTCACCACCACATCCAGCAAAATTTGGGGATCGACAATCACCAACGTGCGGTTGTGCAGCCGGATGGCGTTTTGTTCGGCTAAATTCTTCAGCGAGCGGTTCAAGTGGCGCACGGACACACCCAACATGGCTGCCAAAGAATCGCGCCTTTCCAGCCGGATGGTTTGGCCTTCCGAATTGCTGCGTTCCAACAGGTAATGCGCCAAACGGCTTTCGGCCGAAAGCGCATATTGGGCCAGCAGCATACTGGCGAAATACATTTTTTTAGTCAGGTAGCGGATGATAAACTGCAGGAAGGGTACGGAATTCAAGCCGTATTGGTTAACAAGCTTTAGGTCAGCTGCCAATACAACACTGTCCTCCAACGCACGCACATTGCCGGTAACCACCCGATCCCCTATAAATTCCATGTCACCGATAATGGAAAAAGGTGTCTCAAACGAATAGACTGCCTGGCGTCCGTTGGGCTGCAAATAATCCACCTGAAGTTTGCCCTCTACCAGGAAATACAGCTGCTTCAGGTTCTCTCTCTGAAAGAAAAAATATTCCCCTTTGTGATATTGGCGCAATTCCAAAGCATCCAGTAGTTCACGCGGCAGATCTTTTTCCATGGAATACTGAATAATGTAACTCTTTTTTCGGGCGGGATCATTAAGAATGTCTATGGCGCTCTCCTGATTAAAGTAGCAAAGTTTTGATTAATTGTATATCGAGTTTGCCGGATGCTTATCCTGAACCTTTCCTCACATTATCACTTTTGCTACTAAAAAAAGGGATGCGCGAAGTACTTATGCATCCCTTTTCTCTTTTATATAAAATCAATTATTAAATTCGCGCCACGCCGCTATCGCGCGCGGCCTGCGCCACGGCTTTGGCGACTGTCTGCACTACGTGCGGGTCAAGCGCCGAAGGAATGATGCAATCCGCGCTCAATTTATCCGGTTCTACCACGCCCGCCAGAGCGTACGCCGCGGCGATCTTCATGGCATCGTTGATGTCGGAAGCGCGCACGTCGAAGGTCCCGCGGAAGATGCCCGGGAAGGCCAGGGCATTGTTAACCTGGTTGGGGAAATCGCTGCGCCCGGTGGCGATCACAGCCGCGCCGCCGGCTTTGGCATCCGCGGGAAAGATTTCCGGAGTTGGGTTGGCGCAGGCAAAGATGACCGCGTCCGCCGCCATGGTTTTTACCATTTCGGTGGTCAGCACGTCGGGCGCGGACACGCCGATGAACACATCCGCCCCGCGCACCGCGTCGGCCAAACTGCCGCTGATCCTGCCCGGATTGGTTATGGCAGCCATTTCATCCTTGATGGCGTTCATGCCCTTGTCGCGTCCGGCATAAATAGCGCCGGTGCGGTCGCACAGGGTGATGTCTTTGATACCGTCGCTCAATAGCAGCTTGGTAACAGAAATGCCGGCTGCGCCTGCGCCGTTCACCACCACGCGCACGTCCTGTTTGCGCTTGCCCACCAGCTTGAGCGCGTTGGTCAACCCGGCCAACGTCACCACAGCCGTGCCGTGCTGGTCATCATGGAAGATGGGAATGTCGCATTTCTCTTTGAGTTTGCGTTCAATTTCAAAACAGCGCGGCGAGGCAATATCTTCCAGGTTGACGCCGCCGAAGCTGCCTGAAATCAGATAGATGGTATTGACAATGTCGTCCACATCCTTGCTTTTAATGCACAACGGGAATGCGTCCACACCGCCCAGGGCCTTGAACAGCACGCACTTGCCTTCCATAACCGGCATGCCGGCTTCCGGGCCAATGTCGCCCAGTCCCAGCACAGCCGTGCCGTCCGTGACCACCAGAGCCATGTTCCAGCGGCGCGTCAGTTCGTAACTCTTGTCCAGGTCCTTTTGGATCTCCAGGCAGGGCTGCGCCACCCCGGGCGTGTAAGCCAGGCTGAGGTCGTCGCGCGTGGCTACCGGTACGGTGGAAACCACTTCCAGCTTGCCCTTCCATTCATAATGCAGTCTCAATGATTCCTTGGCGTAATCCATTTGCTTTCCTTTCGGGTTACTCGTTTTTTAGTCATTCTTTAATACCGGCAGGGTTGACCCGCCGTAAGGCATGGCCAGCACGCCGGCTCCCGGCCCCATTTTTTCCAGCGCTGCGTCGAAAGCCGCCTGCGCGCCGGAGAAGGGCTGCAGGAAAATGCCCCGCACGAACTCCGGCGCCATCTCCGACACCAGGAAGATATCGGCTTGCTGCAACACCATGGCAATCGCGGCAGCCTTGTGCCCGCCCAGCACGAATTCACGCCGGATGCGGTCGATCATGGCTTGGGGTGTCGGTCCTTGCGTCATCCATTCTTCGAAGACCCCTCCGCCCATGCCTTCCGGGCATTCGCCCATCAGCACGATCACCCCGCCGGGTTTGACGGCGTGCTTGGCGTTGTCCAGTGCTTTCTGGGTCTGGTACAGGTTGATGTCTTTGGGCGCGCCGCCCTGCGAACACAACACGATATCCGCCTGCCGCTCGATTTCCTTCATATAAATACTGTCCAGGAAGCGGCAGCCGGCACGGTGCGCCGCGACCGGATGACCGGCCGAAGCCTGTACCGCCTGTTTCTTCTCGTCCAGTACCACGTTGAGGATAAAGTCAATCGGGCAGAAGCGCGCGATGGCCTCTTCGATATCCTCACGCAGCGGGTTGCCATCCAGCCGTCCGGCGCGCGCACCTTCATCCAGCATCCAGGCATGGTTAGCCTGGATGGCCGCGCGCGAGGATACGCCCGGCATGAGCGCCTTGGCGCCGCCGCTGTAGCCCGCGAAGTAATGGTACTCGATATTGCCCAGGCAGATGCGCCGCTCGGCTTCAGCTACGCGGCGGGTAATGTCCACCGGTGTGCCGCGCGCCGTCACGCCCAAACGCAGGCAATCTTCAGGATCGCTGTCCACGCATTCAATCTCCGCCCGGGCGCGCGGACCGGCCAGCTTCTCGCGTTCTGCTGAAGTGTGCGTGCGGTGGCTGCCCAACGCGAACACCAGGGTGATATCTTCGGGTTTGGCGCCGGCCGCATACAGCTCGTCCAGGATGAAAGGCATCAGGCGCGCGGTCGGCACGGGACGCGTGATGTCGCTGCTGACAACCACGATTTTTTCTCCCGGCCGCACGATCTCGCGCAGGGGCGGGCTGTCAATGGGGTGCGCCAGAGCGCGCCGGATTTCCTGCGCCTCGCTCAAAGTCGAGGGCACCGGGTTGGGCCGCAGCACATCCAACAGGTTCGCGTCCGGCACCTGCACTGTCTGGGTGCCGTGCCCGTAGCCAAAGCTTAATTTCACAGTAAAGCGTACTCCATCAAAAGGTCTCCGCCGCGTGGCGCAGCGCGCGCACCACCGGCAGTTCTTCACCGGACAGGAAACGGATCAACGCCCCGCCGCCGGTGCAAACGTAACCCATCTTGTCCATCACGTCATATTTCTTGGCCGCGGTGATGCTGTCTCCGCCGCCCAGCACGGTGTATGCCTGTGTTTCGCCCAGCGCGGTCCACACCGCGCGTGTGCCCGCTTCGCTGGCGGCCTGCTCGAACACACCCATGGGGCCGTTGACGAACACGGTTTGCGAAGCGTGGATTAAGTCTGTATAAGTCTGTAAAGCGCGTGAACCGATGTCCACCACAGCCGCTTCCGCCGGGATGGCATTCACGAAAGTTTCTTCTCGTTGGCCGTCCTGTACAAAGGCCACGTCTTCGGGCAGCACTATTTTGTCCGCGAAACGACTGTAGATCGAGCCGGCTTTCTCAATATACTCGCCGTAATTGGATTCGAGGATAAAATCCATCGAGCCCAGCCCGATAGCCACATTTTGCGAAGCCAGCAGGATGTTAGCCACCAGTCCGCCTGTTAACACGTGGTCAGCCGCGCCTTTTTCCAGCACGCTCTCCATCATCAGGAAAGCGTCCGAGATCTTGGCCCCGCCCAGGATGAAGGTACAGGGCTTGGCCGGGCTTTCCATCAGTTCCGAGATGACGCTGAACTCCTGTTCAAACAAGCGCCCCATGGCCGAGGGCAGCACCTGCTCGAAGCCGCACAGGGAGGGCTGGTCGCGGTGCGCGGCCGCGAAAGCGTCGCACACGTACAAATCCGCCAGCGGGGCCAGCTTGCGCACCAGCAGGGTTTCGGCCTGTTGGGCCTGCGTCAATTGCAGCTTCATCTCAAACAGGGTTTGTTCCTCCGCCAGGAAACGCACATTATCCAACAGCAGTACTTCGCCTTCCTTTAAGTCACGGATGGCCGCGCGCGCTGTCGGGCCGCACACATCGTCAATGAATCCAATCTTCAAACCGCTCAGCTCGCGCAGCACCTGCGCGTGCGGTTCGGTGGTGTAGTAATTCTTATATTCGATGTCGCTGCCCTGGTGCGCCAGCAGCACCACCTTGGCGCCGCTTTGCGCCAGCTCGCGCACGGTCGGCACGCAGGCGCGGATGCGCGTGGTGTCCTTCAATTGGCCTGTGGCCTTGTCCACCGGTTGGTTGATATCCACCCGACACAGCACCGTCTTGCCGCGCAGGTCGAAATCGTCCAGAGTATGGATGCCAAACTTCATAGGATCACCTGTTTGTTCGCAATCACTTGCGCCACTTGCCGATACCCAGATATTTATTGGTGGCTTGCGTGCCCTCTTCGCGCGTAGCCTGCATGCGCATGGCCGCGCGGATGCCGTCCATGGTTTCAGGGATGGTGACCGCTTCCTGCGGAATGGAAATGGCATACATGATATCGTCACCACTCTCCACAATGCTGTCGGACCACAGCGCCACTTCATACATGTCGCCGCGCGGGTTGCCCAGGTCGCGCGCGTAGCGGAACAGCGAAGCGTTGCCCAAGAAGCCCTCATCGATACTGACGATACGCGTGCGCGGCTGCTTGGCGAAAGCTTCAAGTGCCATGTCCTTGCTGATCTTGTGCTTGCCGCTGGCCAGCACGGTAATGATATGTCCGTGCGTGACGGGTGTGTGCACCAAAATACCGGTGGCTTCCACGTGCGGCATGATGGTCATCAGGTCCACGGCCTGGTGGCTGGGAGCCTTGTCGATCTTGAGCGCGTTGGTCAGCCCGCGGTGATAGTCGCCCGGGTCGGCCACACGCCGGATGATGGTGATGGCCACCTTGCGCAGCCCGCCGCATTCGCGGTCCAGGCAGTCCACCGTGCGGATCAGGCCGGTGGTGTTGCAGCTGGTCAACTTGAGATAATTGGCGCCTAGGCCTTTTTCGTAGTTGGCGTAGCCGTGAAAGAACACGTCCGCCACCTCGTTCTTTTCGCCACCCTGGAAGATGGCCTTGACGCCCTTCTGCTCGTACAGGGCTTTATTCTTCAGCCCCACGCCGCCGGGTGAGGAATCCAGCATGATATCCACTTTGCCAATCAAATCATCGAAGCTGCCCGCTACCGGGATGTCCAGCGCATCGAACTGCGCGCGCTCGGCGCCTTCCACCAGGTACAGGTCGTAAGGCATGCCGCGTTCTTTCAGCGCGCGGATGGAGAGCGTGGGTGCCAGGTCGGCCACCCCCACCAGTTCCATATCGCCCTGCAGGGCGACGCCGTCCGCCAGACGCTGGCCGATTGTGCCGTAGCCGGCCACTCCCACTTTGACTTTGTCCATTAGGTTAAACCTCCTAAGTGATATTAATAAAAAATCCACCCACTGATTGGCTGGATTCGGATATTCGATTGGCTGAAAATAGTGCGTTTTCCGGCATGTGAGCTGTCATCCAATGCTTTCAAAATTACAGATAAAGGCATGCAAGAGTAAAAAGACGAACACTCCTATGATAATACCAAAAGCAGTTGCGTAGACAAAATCGGCTGATTTTTCCTTCTTTTCATCAGCGCAGCACCGCCAAAACCCGTCATTCTGGCCCAAAACGCGCTTATTTTATTCTTATAAAGGGCTTCATAAAAACTTCAAAGCTGTGGTTATAATGGGGACGTGAGAACTTCGAAATTTGCGTTACTGCTGCTTGGGCTGGCGTTGATGCTCAGCCTGGGCACTTCCCCCGTTTCTGCCGATGACAGTGCGCCCACCGGTTATGACCTGGTTGCGGCGGTCAACGCCTATCGCGCGGCCAACGGTTATTACGCCATCGGCACCAACTCGCTGGTGATGTCCGCCGCGCAGACCCACGCCGACTGGATCGTACAGACCGGCCAGGGCGGCCATATCGGCGCGGGCGGCAGCGACGAAACCATGCGCGTTGGCTGGACCGGTTACGGCGGCGGGGCAGTAATTAAATGCGACGAAAACTGGGCCATGGCTTCCAGCGTTTCCGACGCGGTGTACAGCTCATGGAGCGACTGGACTCACCAGGAAGTCATGCTGAACTCCTGGGGCAACCGCTACACCGATATCGGCGGCGGCGTGTCCAAATCCGGCAACGGCCTGTATGTGTTCGTACTGGACCTGTGTCTGGTGGAGGGCCAATCCTCCGGCGGTTCCGTTCCGGACAGTTCCGGTTCGACCGCTTCCGGCGATGCCGGCGTAGCCGCCACGGCGGATGTGTCCAGCTATGTGTACGGTGTGACCATTGCCACTCCGCAAGCCGATGGATCTATCAAACACACCGTGTTGTACGGCCAATCCCTGGCTACCATCGCGGAAGCTTACGGCGTGACCATCGATCAGCTGCGCGAGCTGAACGGCATGGCCGCCGACGACAGCACCATCTGGACCGACCAGGAACTGGTCATCGCGCCCGCCGGCAGCGCTACGCAGGTGCCGGGCGATGGGGAAACACCGGCAGAAACCGCAGCTGGCGAGAGTTCCAACGCTGAAGCCACTCCCCAGCCCACAGCCACCATCTACACGGCCACGCTCACTCCCCAACCTACTCTCACGCCGGGCGCCAGCCCCACCGTGCAAGCGGAATCCGCGCGCAGCGTGTGGAACACCCGCACCCTGGGCATCCTGTTGCTGGTCGTCTCCGGTTTGGGTTTGGCCGCTATGCTGTATTTTTCGACGCCGAGAAAATAAATCCTCGTAGGAGTTCACGAGGATTCAATAGAGTTTTCTTTCTAATAACACAATTAAACTCCAGATAGACTTGTCTTGACCGTCCCCGAACCAAGTAAATCTGAAAGAATGGTGTAATTTCCTGTTTCCCACCGTACTCTGCCAGCCACAATCGCAGGAGAGCGATGCATCCCCCCAGCCAAATCAATTACGTTATCTGAGCTTGGATCATTCAGCAGTTTTTTCCCATCTAAAGCCCAAATCGTATCAGGGATCAGCACATGGCGAGTCAGTTGATTCGCTTCAGTCTCAAAATCATTGGTCGGTGAATCTTGTCCACTTTCTGTATCGTCAAAAAAAGCAAAGCGATTACCATCCAAATGGAGATACAAATGGCTGATTTCATGGATCAAGGTGAACCAGAAATTATCCAGGCGGTCATAACGCAAAGTCAAAGCGATGATTGGTTCGCCATCTGGTGAAGAAAAACATGCCCCATCCAGGTATGTTTTTTGCAGATGGCTTAAAATCACAAAATGAATTCCGCTATCTAATAATACCTGTCTGGCCAATTCCGGGCCGTTCGGAAAGACGCTCAATCCTGCCAATCGGTGTAGAAAATCTATCGTGACAATATTCCTTCGATATTTTTTTATTGGTTGCTGCGCGCTCAACTGAAATACGCGTGCTTGCCAGGCACGCAATGCATTTTCATCGAGAACTTTTCCGCTTTCAAATTGGTTCCCATTTTCTTCATACGCTGCCGATAAAGCATCGCAAATTTCCAAACGATCATCTTTTTCTGACCCTTTATTTGGCAGTGGATGTGAAGAGCGGCAAAGTATCATTTGTTGTTGGATAGGTTCGTAGGGTGTGAATAACGCAGTCAATAGCTCTTCTGCTTTTTCCTTTGCCTCTCTAAGTCCTTTCTCTTTCGGAAAGTAGCCTGCATTGAACATCTCTTTAAATGGATATAGAGCGGGATCATAACGCATCGTAGTAATCTGACTACCTGGTTCTCTCAACAATACTTCAGCGGGAATTCCCAATCCTTCATGCAAAGCCCTTATCATGGAAAGGCTCAACGGACGTTTGTGATTAAGCACTTCAGAAACTCTACTTTGGCTACCAATGAAAGGGATTAGGTCCTTGCGAGTTAATCCCTGCTGCTCCATCCGGAACTTGATCGCTTCCACTGGATCAGGCAAGCCAATTGGGAAATGCTCTTGCTCATAATGATCTACAAGAAAAGAAAGTAAATCCAATTCTTCCTCTTCAGGTGAACCTGGAATAGCATCCATTATCTCTTCAATTTTTTTCAGAGCACTTTGATATTCTTCTTCAGTCCGAATTAATTTGATTTTCATCATACCTTTTCTGCATCAATCCTATCGTACTGCGCATGAGTCCCGATGAAGCGAATGTAAATTGTCGCGGTGGTGTATTGCATTTTCACAACCAGTCTATATTTGTTCCCCGCTATATTGAACACGACGCGATTATCTCCCAAAAAACTTGCCGATCGATATTTTTCTTTTATATCTGAAGGCGTCTTCCATTCAGCGCGCTTTGCTTCAGCAAACCATGATTTTAATGGTTGTTCCGCATCGTGATAATCGGGCTGCTTCCAAAATTCAATTAATATTTTCCGTGAAATAATGCGCATGTACGCCCCTATAATATACCTTTTTGGTATTGTTGTCAACCGTCTATATCCCATTTAGGGATATAGACGGTTCTATTTCTCTTTACAAAACGCCCTTCGCGTTCAACTCAGATCTAAATTCCTCCGGCGAAGTGAACAACACAGTCTGAAAACCGAACTTCTGCGCGGCATCCGTATTCTCAGTCCGGTCGTCGATGAACAGGCACTCCCCTGCCGGGAGGCCGACCTTTTCCAGCAGGTAATCAAATATCTCTTTATTCGGTTTGGTCAACCCAATCTGGCCGGAGATAACCATGTCATCGAACCAGTCCAGGAAGGGGAATTTGGCGCGCACGCGCGCGAAGGACTCAGCCGACCAATTGCTCAGCACGTACAAGGGATAGCCGGCTTCACGCAGTTCAGCCAGGATCTCCACCGTGCCGGGAATATCCCCGCTGATAGTCTCATCCCAGCGCTCCCAGTAAGCATGCAGGTATTGCGCCTGGTCCGGGAATAGCTGGCAGCGTTCTTCGATCGCCTTTTTAAATGGATAGCCGCTGTCCATCTGCACATTCCAGCTCTGCGGGCAGACTTCCGCCAGAAACCGCTCCACGCGCTCTTCATCTCCATCGAACAGCTTGCGGAACAGGTAGCGCGGATTCCAGTCAATCAGCACGCCGCCCAGGTCGAATACGATGGCAGGGGTTTTGCTCTTTTTTTCTTGATTCATGTTAATCCTCTTGCGATGATATAGATTCTGTTTGGACCTCAACACGCCTGCCGCTGATAAACAGCGAACCGACCAACAGTGCCACTAATAAAAAAGAAACACGCAGGGAAGCATGCTGGGCTACAAATCCAATGACCGGCGGGCCAATCAACGATCCGCTATACCCAATGCTGGCCACGCCCGCAATGCCCACGCCCGCCGAAATGCCGGGCAGGTTGCCGCCCGCGCGGTACAGCAGCGGGATCACGTTGGACAATCCCAGCCCTACCATGGCGAAACCGAGAATGGAGAGCGGCGCGCTGGGTGAGAACACCAGCACCAGCAGCCCCAACGCAGCAGCCAGGCCGCTTAAGCGAACAATGAAAGCCGGCGTGCGCCAATTCGAAATGGTATCGCCCAGCAAGCGCCCGGCCGTCATGGTCAGCGAGAAAGCCGCGTAGCCTAAGGCCGCGAAACCGGCATCTGTGCGGAAGATGTCAATCAGATATACTCCGCTCCAATCCGCCATGGCGCCCTCGGTCACCGCGGCGCAAAAAGCCATAAGGCCGATCAACCACACCGCCCGTTCCGGCAAGCGGAAGGCGACTGGTTGGCGCTCCTTTTCAGGTATGGCCGGGATGAAGTGCGGGTAACACAACAACATGCTGCCGCCAAAAATCAATCCGGCCAAAGCCGCGTGCAGTACAGCCGGAAAGCCGGCTAAGTCGGCTACGCCGGCGCTGATCAACGAGCCGGTCAACGCGCCGATGCTGTAGAAAGCGTGAAAAGAGGACATCATCACCCGCCCGTTTTGGTGTTCCACCAACACGGCCTGTTCGTTCATGGCAACGTCCATAGAACTCATGAAAGCGCTGAACACAAATAGCACCACAAACAACGCCCATGCACTGGGCGCCAAGAGCAGCAGCGGGAGCATCAACCCCATGCCCAATGCTCCCGCCAGCGTCACCCTGGGGCTGCCGTATCGCGCGATCAACCCACCCGTAAGCGAAAGCGCGCTCAGCACCCCAAAAGAAAGGCCCAGCAGCACGACTCCCAATGTTCCCTTGCTCATTCCCAAATGGGATTGAACAAATGGGATACGCGCCACCCAGGTCGCCATCATAGCCCCATTCGCGAAGAAAGCCGCCAAAACGGCCAGTTGTGCTTTACCCCCTGAAAAATATTTTTGCATGTTGTTTTCCTCTTGGTTGGTTCAGATTTTGATTAATTAAATTCAGCGCGCTCAAGCTTGGATCACTTCAATGCCCAGCGCACGGTAAGGTGCCAGGTTTTCCTGCGAAACTTGTTTTTCAGTGATGATGTGTGTGATATTATCCGTCGAGGCCACCACGTATGGCGCGATTGCACCCAGTTTGTCCGCCGTCACAGTGGCGACTACATCACCGGATTGTTCGATCAGCGCGCGCACCAGGTCGACTTCCTCGTACAGCGTGCTGGTAATACCCACTTCGGGATGCACGCCGCACACGCCCAGGAAGCACAGGTCCGCCTGAAAACAGCGGATCTTGGCCGTGGCCTCCGCGTCGCTGGTGACCAACTCGCGTTTGTTGATGCGGCCGCCTACCATGATGATCTCAATGCGCGCGTATTCGGCCAGGTAAAGCGCGATCAGCGGGCTGGTGGTCACCACCGTGGCGCGCAGGTTGATGGGCAGGTTGCGGGCAATTTCCGCTGTAGTGGTGCCCCCGCCGATCAGAATCAATTGGTCGTCTTTAACCAGTTGGCTGGCTGCTATAGCCAATTCGTTTTTGACCGCCTGTTTGCATTTGTCGCGTTCGTAATACGGCATGTTGCTGGGGGTCAGGGGCAGCGCCCCGCCGTGCACGCGCTTGAGCAAACCGGCGCTTGCCAGCTCACCCAGATCGCGCCGGATGGTATCTTCCGATACACCGTACTCTGCGCTCAATTCGGCCGCTACCAGCTTGCCCTTGCGGCGCAGCTCGCGCAGCATCATTTCGCGTCTTTCTTGAGGTAAATCGATTACTGCCATGGTACCTTCTTTTATGCACTTTTTTGCGGTTATTTGCATTTTAGTGCGTGTTTACAAAGGTGTCAAGGCTGAAAAATTTTAACTATTTGCAGAGATATCCGTGTTGAACTGTACATCAACCAGGCGTTTATACAAGCCATTGGCTTTCATCAACTCCCGGTGTGTGCCCTGCTCCACAACGTGGCTGCCTTCCAGCACCACGATCAGATCGGCATTACGGATGGTGGACAGGCGGTGCGCGATGATGATGACCGTGCGCCCTTCCATCAACTGATCCAGCGCCTGTTGGATGAGCAGCTCGGTTTCGGTATCCACCGAAGAAGTGGCTTCGTCCAGGATCAGGATGGGCGCGTCCTTCAAGACCGTGCGCGCGATGGCAATGCGTTGGCGCTGTCCGCCGGATAGCTTCACGCCGCGCTCGCCAATCATCGTATCGTAGCCATCCGGCAATTCGCAGATGAAATCGTGCGCGTTGGCAACCTTGGCTGCCTGGATCATCTCCTCCTGGCTGGCGTCCTGGCGCCCGAACAGAATATTCTCACGCACCGTACCGTGGAACAGGAACACGTTCTGCAGCACGATACTGATCTGCTGGCGGATACTCTTCAGGCTCAAGTCGCGCACATCGTGGCCGCCGATGGAAAGCGAACCGGCGCTGACGTCGTAGAAACGCGGGATCAGGTTAGCCAGGGTGGTCTTGCCCACGCCGGTCGGCCCGACCAGCGCCACCACTTTACCGGCCGGGATGGTCAGGTTGATGTTATCCAACACCGGAATGCCGGCGTCGTACTGGAAGCTGACATTCCGCAGTTGAATTTCCTTGGCGCCTTCCAGTGGCAAGTCGATCGCGACCAGCTTTTCCACAATATTGGGGGCTTCGTTGAACAATTGGTTGACGCGCTGCGCGCCGGCCAGGGCCTGCTGTACGTTTTCCCAGACTTTGCTTATTTCGCGAATGGGCTGGTAGAGCTGTTCCAGATACAGAAAAAAAGCCACCAAACCGTCCACCGCCAGGGTTTGGCCCAGCACGAATTTACCGCCAAAATAGATCAGCACGATGGTGCCCAGCGAGGAGGCAAATTCAATCAGGGGGTGAAAGGTCGCCATCAGGCGCAACGCATGCATCTGCGCTGTGCGGTACTGGTCGACGTGGTCGTTCATGCGCACCACTTCCAGATCCTCGCGTGAGAAAGCCTGGATCTCGCGCACCCCCGACAGGTTATCGTTCAGGACCGCGTTCAGCTCGCCCAATTTGCGCTGCCGTTCGCGGAAAGCTGGATTGACAAACTTGTTAAAACCCTGCATGGTCAGGATAATCAGCGGCACCGGGATCATGCTCAACAGCGCCAGCGGCGCGTTGATGGTGAACAGGATTACCAGCACGCCAACCAGCGTCAGCACATTGGCGCTCAGGTCCGGGATGGCATGCGCGATCAGGTTCTCCAGCAGGTCGGTATCGTTCACCATCTGCGACATCAACTCGCCGGTCTGGGTGTTCTCGTAAAAACGCAGCGATAGGCGCTGCACATGTTCGTATAAACTGGAGCGCACATCCGCCACCACGCCCCAACCGGCGATGTGCGCCATGTAGCTGCGCAGGTACTGGAACAGGATGCGCAGCAGGTAAACACCCAGCGCCAACAGCGCCAGGCGGGTGATCTGAAGCATATCGCTTTGCGCCAAACCGGGCGAGGAGACAATCGCCACCATTTGCTTGACCAGCCAGGGGCCGATCAACTGAACCCCCACCAGCAGCAGCATGCTGACGATTGTCACAACCAGCGCAGTGCTGTATTTACGTAAATATTGATATACAAAGCGGAAAGACTTCAAAGGAAAAACCTCCAAACATGAATACCTGTTAATCCGAATGGGCTCATTCTACCCGAAGTACCCGCGCGCGTCAGTAGTACCGGGACTTTTTTAATAAAATAGAGTCATCCTTTAAACAAAACCGCCCGGAAAATCCAGGCGGCGTTTTTCTACACATCTTCTTAATAGGTTTTCACAACCCAAATTCGCGCTTCAACGCCTCTGTCATAATTTCCAGCGGCGCTTCCTCGCCGGTCCACAGGGTGAAGTTGACCGCGCCCTGGTTGACCAGCATGCCCAGCCCATTGATGGTCTGTGCGCCGCGCGCCGCGGCTGCCTGCAAGAACAAGCTGTTGGGATCGTTGAAGATCACATCCGTCACTACCGTGTCGGCTGTGATAGTGTCGTAATCAATCTCCGGCTTCTGATCCACATTGGGGAACAGCCCTACCGAAGTGGCATTGACCAGGATATGCGTGCCCTGCGGTACAACAATGGCGCCCTGCCAGGGGATATATTCCACTGCCGCAGGGGTCTTTTCCTTTAACAAGTCCACCAAAGCCTGCCCGCGTTGGGTATTGCGATTGACGATGATGATCTTCTCCGCACCGGCCAGCGCGCATTCCACGCTGATGGCGCGTGCCGCGCCGCCCGCGCCCAGGATCATGACTGTCTTGCCCTGCGGGGAAACACCCGCGTCCTTCAGCGAAGTCAGAAAACCCTTGCCGTCGGTGTTCTCGCCCCACAGCTTGCCGGCATTGTTGACCACTACGTTGACGGCCCCGATGATCTCAGCCGCTTCGGATAATTCGTCCAGATATTTCAATACTTCAACCTTGTGCGGGATGGTCAGGTTGATGCCGCGCATATTCATGGCACGCAGACCCTGCATGGCCGCACCTAAATCACCCTCATTGACTTTGATAGTGATATAACGGAAATCCAACCCCTTGGCCGCGAAACCGGCTTCTTCCATTACACCGGTTGGGTTTTCGTCAATTGGGCAGCCAAATACACCCACCAGTTCGGATCGATAATTTTTACCCATTAATGTCTTCTCCTTTTAATAATATCCATTATAGCGAAATGAAAGGATTCTCTCGGATTAATTCTAATCTTGCTCTGACACATTCTCGCGGTTAATTTTCCTAAAATAATCATAAAGTGTAAATTTTTTATATGGGATTGGATATCCAGGCAATGAAAAAAACCTTTAAAAATATAAGTGGGCGATTTTCCACGGATTATAAGAGACCTGCTATTTTGATATTATTGATACTGTTGCAGTTTACCATTGCCATCACTGCATACACCAATCCCGAAAGTCGAATAGCCAGTATCAACATTATGTTTTTACCTGTAATGATTGCCGGGTTGATTTTCGAACAATGGATTGGCGTTTTTTTTGGCCTGACAGGAGCAATTTTATTGGGGCCTTCCTTTGTCACAGGAGATCCATTCACAATACCCTGGCATTCTGTTAATTGGTTGCTGGTTTCAGCTGTCATGGCTTTCACTGGTGGTTTTTCCGGTTATATCAAATCCCGTGCACTGCTTTTTTCTTACCGGAATGCCAGCATCATGGCTGTTGATCCATACACGGGTATTCAGGATAGGGATGGTTTCTTTCAGCGCATCGACGCGGGCCTGCGGCAAGAAAATCAGTATTCCGTCGCGCTGATTGAGATTAAAAATAAGGACAAGATCACCTCGCTGCTTGGTTATGAGGTATATGATGATCTGATTAACCAACTTTTGAAAATCCTGCAGGATAAACTACCTGAAGACATTCCTTTATACTCGCTTGAAATTGGTATCCTGGGGGTCTCCTCGGGATCTGATATTGAAAAATATGCCGCCAATATCATCGACTTCTTTGAACATCCCGTGGAAAGTTTGGGCATCCCGGTTGTATGCGAGTTGATCATCGGCATCGCCACCGGGCCGCGTGACGGGAAGACTGCCGATGAGTTAGTCAAAAATGCCCTGTTCGCGTTGGAAGAATCACGCAAAACTATTAAACCCATCTCCTATTTCTCCGAAATAAAACAGCCGGCTTTCTTCATCCTTCCGCTGATCTGCGAGTTAAATGAGGCTTTGAAGAATAAGCAGATTCACTTTCAATATCAGCCCATCGTAGATGCGAACACCAAAATTACGGACACATTGGAAGCTCTATTGCGCTGGCAGCACCCCAAATACGGTCCAATTCCGCCGCTGGATTTCATTTACTCTCTGGAGTCCACCACCTTCATCAATAAATTGACCTATTGGGTTGTCGAGGAAAATGCGGAAAAATTAATGGAACTTCAAAGTATCGACCGTGATATGCGTCTGGCGGTCAATATATCCGTGGCCAATTTGCAGCGCGAAACATTCAGCAGACAAATTGAAAAAATCCTGCAGAGTAACAACATTCCCCCCAGTTTATTGGTCTTCGAGATCACGGAGCGTGGTTTGTTAATGGAATATGCGGAAATCCTGCATAACCTGGAACACCTGCACGAAATGGGAATCCAAATCAGTATTGACGATTTCGGTACCGGCAACACCACCATCGAGACTATCTCCAAAGTTCACATTGATTCCATCAAACTGGATAAGGTATTCTTCGACCATTTTTCGGAAAATAAGATCAACCAAAAGATAGTCTCCGGAGTCATCAGCCTCGGCCGGAATCTGAATATTAAAACCATCGCGGAAGGCATTGAAGAAGCCGAAACCGCCGAAATGCTGCGGTTGTTAGGCGTGGACTACATGCAAGGATATCTTTACGCACGGCCTATGGATTTCGGTAAGGTCAAAACCTGGCTGGCAGAACAGACTCAAAGCGTTCTTCAGCGTTGAGTATATAGATGGTTTTTCAGAAAGCTCCCCAAAATCAATTCATTTCCTTAACCTATTATTTACATTTTGTTCATTGACTTAGCCTCTACACAATGGTATTTTTATCGAACGGATTTTATATAATTGTAAAAATTTTATGGCAAATCACAAATTACTAACCAGAATTTTCGAAAGCGCCAAACGGGTGGAGTTTTCAAACCGCGACCGTCTGGTTTTCTTCAGCGACGTGCACCGCGGCAACAACAGTTGGGCGGACGAGTTCGCGCGAAACGAGTTGATCTACCTGTTTGCGCTGCAATACTATTACGACGATAAATTCACCTACGTTGAGGTGGGCGACGGCGACGAACTGCTGAAATTCAAGTTTATCGAGCCCATCCGCATCGCGCACGAAGACGTCTACCGCCTGCTGCAAAAATTTCACAACAAAGGCCGTTTTTACTACATCTTCGGAAACCACGATTACGAGTACCGCAATCCCGAATTGGTGCACCGCAACCTGAACCACATTTTCAATATGGTCACGGAAGAACGCGAAATCTTATTCGACAATTTTGAAACGCACGAAGGCCTGGTCTTCCAACACAAAGAGAGCGGGGTGGAGTTATTCGCCGTGCACGGCCATCAGGCCGACAACCTGTTCCACCGCCTGATCTGGCTGAACGGCGTGCTGCTGCGGCGTTTGTGGCGGCCGCTGCAAATGTTAGGCCTCCAGGACCCCAGCAGTGTTTCAGCGGACATTCACAAACGCGAGCGTACCGAAGAAGAGCTCAAGAAATGGGTGGACGAACACCAGCAGCCCATCATTGCCGGGCACACCCACCACCCGCAATTTCCTAAACGGGGCAAAACGCCCTACTTCAACACCGGTTCCTGCGTGCACCCGCGCTGGATCACCTGCATCGAGATCGTCAAAGGAGAAATCGCGCTGGTGCGCTGGCGCATCACACCCAACAAAAAGGGCCAGCTGATCGTCAAGCGCAGCGTGCAGAAGGGCTTCCGTCCCCTGGCGCAATTCGCCCACACCCCGACTGTTTAAAAATATTCCCAGCTCTGGATCTCGAGGATGTTGCCTTCCGGGTCGGTAGCGTAGGTGAAGGTGATCACGCCCACGCCCGCGATTTCCTGTTTGACCACCTGCCCCAATTCGTGTCCACCGTGCGCCAGCAGTGCCCTCAGCGTTTCTTCCACCTGCTCCACTTCAAAAGCCAGATGGCCCAAGCCCAGGCGGTTGGCTGCGGGTAGCGCCGGTTGGAAGTCGAACACTTCATTTAGAATATAGAAATATCACCAATCATATAGGGGAGAGTTTTATGCGAGTTAGATTAATTCCTTTCCTAAATGCAAAATTAATTAGGAGATGTATATGATGATGTACCTCACATTCATTATTAGTGTAATTTAAGCTTCTTGCACTTTAAGTACAATTACTATAAATGACCAATCCAATCATACATATCAATTTTTTTATTAATTTGAATTTTTAATTGAATTATTTTTTTCATACTCTATCTGGATTTTCTTCATTTTCTCAATTTCAGCATACTTCTGCCGAATCGTGAAAAGAGTCAATGCAAAAACAGTAACCATATATGGTATTGTTTGAACAAGCTGTGGGGGAATATTTAACGAACCAAACTGATTGGACACAGCATCCGCGAACCCAAAAATCAGGGCGGCTAATAAAGTTCGGACAGGTTTCATTCCTCCCAAATAAACCGCTGCAATTCCAATCCAACCCCTACCACCAGCCATATCACGCTGGAACATCTGCAAAGAAGCCATTGATAAAAACATTCCTCCCAAAGCTGCAAAGGCTCCGCTAATCATCAACGCAATTAATCGGGTTCTAGTTACTTTAATTCCCAATGAGTTGGTTGTTTCAGGGTCTTCTCCAACTGCGCGCAGATGGATGCCAAAACGTGTCTTATATAGAAGTATGTAAACTAAAATAATGGACGCAAATGCAATGTAAGTTAATACCGAATTTCCGCTCAAGACATCACCAAGATAAGGAATATCCTTTATCAAGGGAATATGAATATTGGGAACAGAAAGACTCTTCAAATTGGAAGTGCTGCCTTTATCTCCCGTAAAGAGGTACAGTAAAAAAACAGTAACCCCGGATGCGAACATATTCAGGGCCATTCCGGCAATGAATACATTTGTCTCAAAATAGAGGTGAAACAATCCAAGAAGGAGTGCAGTCAGAATTCCCGCAACAACTCCTGCCAATACGGCAATCCAAACATTTCCCGTATAAGCAGAGACAATCACACCGGTAAATGCACCGATATTCATGATGCCTTCCAATGCCATATTCGGTACTCCCGCTGTAAAAGCAACCAATCCTCCTAAAGCAGAGAAAATTATCGGTGTACTAATTCGAATGACGCTGGTCAGAAACAATATACTTAGAATACTATGTAAAACATCCTTAGGTGACATTATGATCTCCCTTTTCCTTCGTAGTGATGATTTTTTTCACGGAAATCGGTGATGCGTTCCTGGATCGTCGGCAACAACCGCTCAGCCGTAACCAGCAGCAATATCACTGCCTGAATAATCGTAACGAGTTCACGAGAAACATCCGATGAACGTTCCATTACATCCGCACCGGCTCGCAAGTAACCGTAGAGTAAACCTGCAATTGGGATAGCCAGGGGATTATTCCCAGCAAGAATAGCGATATTGATGCCTTCAAATCCCAAACCGGAAGACATCGCCAAAATCAACCTGTTATGGATGCCTAGAGTTAAGTGCACACCGGCTAAACCCGCGAAGATACCGCTTATCGTCATAGATAGAAAGATAGTACGCTTAACATTGATACCTCCATACTCTGCAAAATGAATGTTCGAGCCTACCATTCTCAATTCATAACCCAACTCAGTTTTAAAGAGAAAAAAGTACGTGATAATGGCAGCAGCAATAACAACATAAGCCATTATTGATACACTGGTTTGCTGTATCCAGACTTCACGGATGTTCTTCAGAAAAGGTAAGTTGGGAATAAAAGTCGGTAAACGTAGTTCTGTTGGAATCCTTTCTGAACTAACCGATCTTGAATTTTCATCCATAATGAAATACTTCAGGATTAATTCAAAAAGTCTTAATGCGACTGTATTAAGCAGAAGAGATGTCACCAACTCATTTACATTTAAATAAGCTTTAAGTAATGCCGGGATAATTCCCCAAGCGAATCCTGCGATCATGGCTGCCAGAAAGGCTAAAATGATACGCGGTAATGGATCTAGTGGGATATACAAGACGACGACGCCGGCCGCTAAAGCCCCTGATATAATTTGACCCTCTGTGCCAATGTACCACTGACTGGCATTGAAAACAATACAAGTCGCCAAACCCAGTAAGATCAGTGTCAAAGATTCCTCAAGCCAATCTCCGATTCTATTCATCTGGGATAAAGGCCCAAATAAAAATGCCTTATATGTCTCTACAGGATCATGGGAAACAAAAAGGATGATAATAAAGCCAAGCGTCAAACCTATCGAAATGGCTATAATTATCCTTAACAATTCCCGAAAACCCTTTAACCTGGCAATGTTTTTCATAAATCATTCTCCATATCTTTGAAAGCTTGATGCTTGATGCCTAACATATAAAGACCTAATTCTTTTTCTGATACTTTGGCAGCATCCGGAAAAACACCTGTAATCTGACCCTCAAAAAGGGTAATGATACGATCGGACAGACTCATTACCTCACCCAGGTCAGCTGATATTAAGAGAATCGCTGTTCCTTTATTGCGGATATCGACCAATTGTTCTCTGATAAATTCTGTAGCACCCACATCAACGCCCCGGGTAGGTTGGGAAGCAATTAGGATATAAGGCTCAGAAGAGAATTCTCTAGCAATGATTACTTTCTGCATGTTTCCCCCAGAAAGAGAATTCACCGGCAAATCACCATTGGGAGCTTTTATATTGAATTTACGAATAAGATTCGCTCCAATATTTTTAACGACTTTGTAATCAATAAATATTCCCTTTTTGTATGGTTTTTTAAAATATCGGTCAACAATAAGATTTTCATTAATGGTTCTCTGGACCGCCACTCCGTTAATCAAGCGATCTTCAGGAATATGCGAAATCAATTCCTGTCGAAACTCGCGAGGAGTATGACCAAGAATATTATTAGCCTTGACTATAACTTTGCCGTTCTTTGTCTTCCGTAAACCGGTGAGAATTTCAACTAATTCCGTTTGCCCATTTCCCTCCACACCGGCAATTCCAAGAATTTCACCTGAATAAAGTTTAAAATTAATATCCCGCAATACTTTACAACCAGACGCAGAAATGTAAGACAAGTCATTGACCTTCATTCTGACCTGGCCGCGATGCATATTTGGCTTCGAGATATTCAGGAATACTTCCCGACCGACCATCATATTGGCTAATTGTTCCCGACTGATATCTTTAGTATCCAGGGTGTCAATTACTTTCCCTTGACGCATCACTGTGACTCGCTGGGAAATTTCTTTAACTTCACGCAATTTATGGGTAATGAAGATTACAGTTTTGCCATCTTTGACCAGCCTTATAATTGCTTTAAAAAGGTCATCAGTCTCTTGTGGGGTCAGGACAGCAGTAGGTTCATCCATAATCAATATTTCAGCTTTGCGATACAGAGTTTTTAATATCTCTACTCTCTGCCGTTGACCCACATTGATATTTCTGACAACATCATTTGGCTCAACAAAAAGACCAAAATTGTTTGATAATTCCTTAGTAATTCGAACTATTTCATCTCCATTAACAAACCCATACTTTACCGGTTCATTGCCTAAGACGACATTTTCAGCCACAGTAAATGAAGGGATCAGCTTGAAGTTTTGGTGAACCATGCCAATCTTATTCGCGATTGCATCACTGGAACAAGAAAATTCAACCTTCTTTCCATTTAAAAAGATTTCGCCAGCGGTAGGTTTTTCTAATCCAAAAAGGATCTTCATCAAGGTGGATTTACCCGCACCATTCTCTCCTACCAATGCATGGATCTCTCCTCTGTTGATGGAAAAATTAACTCCGTTGTTTGCGATTACACCATTACTATAAATTTTTCTAATATTTCTCATTTCTATCAATGGCATCATAATGACTCTCCAATCAAATTAATAAAATGGCAGGGTTACAAAACCTGCCATTTTATATTTACTCTAAATTACTAAAAGACGGATTCAACAACAATACTGCCATTTAGAATAGCGGTTTCTGCTTCAGTTATCTTGTCCTTTACTTCCTGTGGTGTATTTTCTTCATAGTATTTGTTGTAAGTCAAACCTACGCCATTGGGGATACCCAAAGGCTCATTGGTCCCAAAGGGTAATGTACCTTCATAGTAACGTTGGAAAGCGAGATACAGCGATTTATCAACCTTCTTCTGCATAGAGGTTAAGATACGTGCTGAGAGTTCGGGATGGGTTTCCTCCAGAACCATTGCTTGATCTGAATCAACACCAATCGCCCAGTTTCCAGTTTCTTCTGCGGCATAAAAAACACCTTCACCTGTGCCACCGGCAACTTGAAAAATGATATCGGCACCCTGCTGGTATTCGGTTAAGGCAAGTTCCTTGCCCTTCGCTGGATCAAAGAAACCATTTCCATATTGGATCAGAATATTTTCTTCGGGGATGCCTGCATCGCAGGCACCCTGAATGTAGCCAACCATGAAATCATTAATAACAGGAATATCCATTCCACCCACAGCACCAATAATGCCGGTTTGGCTCATCAATCCTGCGTACAATCCAGCCAAGTAGGAACCAACATTTTGTTGATATTGAACAGCATAGACGTTGCTGTAATCACCTTCATCGAATGGAATAGTATGGTCAAACATAATGAATTTTTTATCGGGATACTTGGGAGCATATTCAATCAAGATATCCAATAAATCGCTTGCTCCAAGGACGATAAAATCAACATCTGGATTTTGAACGGCATCAACGAAAGCAGGTTCCCATTTAGCGGGGTCTGAGCCTGCTTCGATCGTATTAAAATTAAAACCGAAGTCGTTGGATGCCTGGGTCAAACCACTATTTGCCAGATCGTTAAAAGATTTGTCCCCAAGAGTACCGTTAATGATTTGAACTACTGTTATCGGATCTTCTGTAGTTTCTGCAGATATTTCAGTATCAGTCGTGTTATTAGATCCTGCTTCATTGGCAGGTTCAATATTTGATTCTGCAGCACTACCACAAGCGGCGAGTAAAATACCACTCAGGATCACGATGCTGAGAAAAGCAAGTCGTTTATTCATTTCCTTCTCCTTAAATTAATTGTTATTTTCTTTTCCAGTCGTAATATTTTTAAAGTTATTAATTTATAAGTACCTCCTCATAGATTGAGTAGAAAAATTATTCAGATCCTGATTCTTGAATTTATCAACCGATTAATTCGGAATGCATAGTCAATCATTATTAGTTACACATTTTTCGAATTATTCTGTGAGTAATCTAATTGATTGAAAATAATTTCAAAGCCTACAGTGAGAAGATTCTTTTTGTAGATCGATTAAATGCATACATAATTTCGATACAAAATATAGCGAAACAATGGCCTCTCAACAAGAGCCATTTATTATTAAGTTAATGGTGCCAATTTTGCGGGTTTATATCAGATTTGCTTCCCTATAATTTCCATAAGTTTTTTTATCCCCCATTGAATATCCTTCTCATCACAAGCAGCGAAACCAAGTACCAATCCCATCTTTTTCTTTTCACCATAGTAAAACCGCGATAATGGTAAAACCTCAATGCCTATTTCTGCCGCTTCTCGAAAGACAACCTCATCATTAATACGACTATCCAAGAATACACAAATGTGCACACCACTATTTGCCATACCAAAAGTAAATAAATCAGTTGAGTAATCTTCGAGGGCTTTAATTATGGCATCTCTCCTCTGTTTATACAACTTACGCATCTTACGAATATGTCTGGAAAGATGGCCTTCAGTAATAAAATCCGTAATGATTAATTGATTCTGGGTAGGCAAATGGATATCCAGGGCATTCCGTGCAGCGACAAACGCATTAAATAAATTTTTTGGAACAATTGTGTAATCCAAACGAATTCCTGGAAATAGTATAAGGTTAAAAGATCCACAATAAATCACACGTCCATGGTTGTCTAACCCTTGAAGAGCCGGTAAAGGTCGTTGGTTGTATTGGAATACACTATCACAGTCATCCTCAATGATCCAGCCATTATTTTTCTCTGCCCAAGTTAACAATTCCATTCGCCTTTTTAAACTGAGCGTGCAACCAGTTGGAAACTGGTGGGAAGGGGAAACAAATACCAACTTTGCGTCAGGAGCTATTTTCATTGCATTGCCAATATCAAATCCCTGCGAATCGAAAGGGACCGGGACAATCTCATTCTCCGCAGCCTTAAAAGCTCGTTTCGCACCTAAAAAGCCCGGTTCTTCAACCAAAATTTTATCTCCGGGTTGAGTTAATAATTTTGCGGTTAGGTAGACAATCTCTTCTGTAGCTGTGACAATCATTAATTGATTTTCATCACACTTAACTGCTCTGGTTGCAATTAAGAACTCAGCTAATGCCTGTCTCAAGGGAAGATATCCAGCAAGATCTAATTGAAAGCCAAATATTTTTTTATTTTCATAGAATAGGTATTTTCTACTTATTTTTTCCCAAATCTTGAACGGAAAGGACGCCATATCAGGCAGCCCTTTGCGGAAAAGATTATGGGGGCCTATATTGGAGATATTCGAAGTTGGGTTGTAATCTTTAATCAATAAAAGACCCCGCTTCGTTAAACCTTCATTCTCAACACATTCAATTGGCTTCTCGTTTTCGACAGCAGAGAACTGTAGATAATCTTCAGGTAATTCTTGAGAAACAAAACTTCCCGCTCCAACTTTCGAAATCAAATATCCCTCGGATACCAATTGTTCAATTGCAGTCACAATTGTATTTCTGGAAACACCCAGCAATTCAGCCAAATCGCGATGAGAGGGGATTTTTGTTCCTGGCTTAATATTGCTTGATAGGATCAATTCACGTAATTTATTTGAGATTTGTTGGTGTAGAGGAATGATGTTGTCTTTGTCCAACTGAAAAGATGTGATTGGGAAGAAATTATCCATAACAATTATCCCTCTTTAAATTGGCACCATAAATATATTGATAAATGGCTCTTGTAATAATACCATTGCGCCAGTATATTCTACAACAGATTCGCAATAAAGCGAAAACAAAACACAATCATTCTTGTAAACAATATAGAGGATAGGAGCAATTTAATGAAAGAATATTTATCTATTTCACCTGAGGTCATGGATGCTCTAGAAAAGAATGACCCAGTGGTAGCCTTGGAATCAAATCTAATCACTTATGTCGTCCCTTACCCGAACAATATTGAATTCGCAAAAAATTACAACCAATTAATTCGTGACAATGGTGCTATTCCAGCAATTACAGCAATTTTTGATGGAAAATTGAAAGTTGGATTAAGCGATGATGAGCTGGAGCAGATTGCAATACCTGAAAAAACCCCAAAAGCTAGCCGCAGGGATATGCCCCAATTAATTGCAAACAAACAACCAGGTGCAACAACAGTAGCATCCACCATAATCATTGCAGAAATGGCCGGAATAAAAATTTTCTGCACTGGAGGTATTGGTGGAGTCCATAGAAATGCAACGGAAACATTCGATATATCCGCTGATTTGCATGAAATGGCCAGAACTAATGTAGCTGTGATCAGCGCTGGTACGAAATCCATCCTGGATATTGGGTTAACTTTGGAATACTTGGAAACCCTGGGAATTCCAGTCATCGGAATGCGAACAAATCAGTTTCCTGCATTCTTCTGTCGGGATAGTAAATTTGGGGTTGATTATCGCTGTGAGACTGAGGCAGAGGTTGCAAAAATCCTGAAAGCAAAATGGGATATGGGTATTAATGGTGGCGTTGTTATTGGAAACCCGATCCCTGATGCAGTTTCTTTAAATTATGGAGAAATGGAAAAACTAATAGAGAAAGCAATCAAGGATGCTAACAAAAATGGCATCAAAGGCAAGGATGTGACTTTTTATCTTTTAGGGAAGATCAAAGAATTCACTCATGGAAGAAGTTTTACTGCTACGTTAGATTTACTGAACAATAATGCGGTTATTTCGTCCAAAATAGCGCTTGAACTAAGCAGGTTATATAAAACGGCTTGAGTGAAATTAATTGGTATTAAGATAAATAATAAAAGACAAGACAAATTAACCTTAAAAGTACTGAGAATAAAATACTGTTAGCGGAAATAAGGTGGAATCTTCAACCAGGAAGGAGGAACTATGATTCGAGGAATTTGTGTTCTAGGCGATGCTGCAGTGGATCTTATTGTACACCTGCCAGAGAACAGAAATGGTGAAAGAGTAATGGCCCATGTGCCTGCTCTCTGTCCTGGAGGTAGTGGAGCTAATACCGCAGTGGCATTAGCTCGTCTCGGGATTTCAACGCAATTCATCGGTAAGATTGGTAATGATCATTATGGTCAAATTATCAGGGAAGATTTTTCGAATGAAAACGTAGGCGTAGATCAACTTATTACCGACATTCAACTTTCGACAATTTGTGTCTTTGCTTTTATCGATCAGGACGGTGAAAGATATTTATGGGAGTGGCCTCGGGATCACAAAGCCTATACATCCATTTCATTTGATGAGATCAACCTCGAAAACATTAAGAAAGCAGGCTGGTTGCATATTACCGGCTTGCTTCTCTCTAAAGAATCCGATGGAAGGAAAACCGCGTTAGATATTTTGACTTGGGCAAAGAGTAATGGAATAATCAGCTCGCTTGATTTGAACCTCCGTGTTAATGAGAACGCTATCGACTGCCGATATCGTGAGATATTATTGTCGGCAATATCAAATTCGGATTATATTCTGGGCTCACGTGAAGAATTTGCGTTGTTGGATGATTCTCATGACTGGCAAAAATTCGCCGAAAATCTGGCGAATTTCGACAAAGTGGTAGTGGTAAGAAATGGCAAAGGCGGGTCAATTTTACTTTCTAAGAATCAACGGTTGTCGTCTATAGGATTTCACGTAGATGTTGTTGACACGGTTGGTGCAGGGGATGTTTTTAACGCAGGTTTTATTGCAGCCCTTTTTAATGATCGCGATTTCGCAACCGCTCTCCAATGGGGAAATGCAGTCGCAGGGTATACCATTTCCAAGGAGGGTGCAAGGGCATGCCCATCTCTGGAGGAACTAAAATATTTCTTGGTTTCTTCAACTTCATAAAAAATTACAGTTTTGGAGTAGAAAGTTTTAATTTTCTAGGCTCACCTTCCATGAGTAAATTTCGAATAGTGTGAAATCGCATTTGTGCGCTGGCGCATTACGCCCAATAAAAAGGGCCAGCTAATCGTCAAGCGCAGCGTGCAGAAGGGCTTCCGTCCCCTGACGCAATTTGCCAGTTCTCAGACAACCTAAAAATACTCCCAGCTCTGTATCTCGAGGATGTTGCCTTCCGGGTCGCAGGCGTAAGTAAAGGTGATCACACCGACACTCGCGATTTCCTGTTTGACCACCTGCCCCAGTTCGTGTCCGCCGTGCGCCAGCAGCGCCTGCAGCGTTTCTTCCACCCGCTCGACCTCAAAAGCCAGATGACCCAGCCCCAGGCGGTTGGCAGCTGGCGGTTCCAGCCGCTCCAACATCTCGTCATACTGGAAGATCTCCAGCGTGGGGCCGTGCTCGCCAAATCCCGGCAGACGCAAATGCTGGCCGGTCAGGTACGGGCATTCCAGGCCAGTGGCCCGCGCCAGCCAATCGCCCGCCAGGTCGCGCGCGGGCGGCACCGGCTGGCTGTCAAACACCTCGATATAGAACCGGGATAATGCCCGCCAATCCCGGCAGACGATGTTGGTGTGAGCGTATTTCGTCATTGTTTTACCCTTTCACGACAGCATAGCGGTTTTGCACCAGACCATCCTCGAAAGCCCGGCTCTCCAGCAATTTCAGCTTCACGTCCGCCTCCAGCGGACCGAATAACGGAATTCCCTGCCCGATCAAGACCGGTATGGTTGTGATGGTGATTTCGTCCAGCAAGTCCGCCCGCAAAAATGATTGGATGGTTTTACCGCCGTCCACATACACTTTCTTCACGCGACGTACGATGAGTTCTTCCACAAGTACGGTCAGGGAACCGGACCAGCGCGTTACCATTTGGGGAACAAAGGCCGGCAGATCCAACTCCCGGCTGCTCAACACCCACATCGGCTTATCAGCATAAGGCCACTGGCCGAATGAAAGCACCGTCTCGAAAGTATTGCGCCCCATCACTATAGCGTCTACGCTCTCGAAGAAATGGCCGTAACCGTAATCCTCCCCGCCCTCCACCGGTTTGGGCAGCCAATCCAGGCTGCCGTCCATTCGGGCAATAAAACCGTCCAGGCTGGTTGCGATATAAGCGCTAATTTTCATGATCCTCTCCTCATTTGTTCGTGCCAGTCCAGTTCCGATTGGCAGATTGAAAAATGATAAAGCGGGACACGCCTCCAAAAGGATTAATACTCAAGTAATACTTTTGACAGATGTCGGTTTTTCCGACTTCTTCTACTATTTATACAACACATGTTTTGTCAGAGGAAGCGGACATGCAAATCTTTTACCTGAAACCAATGAACACTTTTATTCTGGACATACTCGTCTGGGTTATCTTTCATTTGGGTATTGGGTACCTAAGTCTGAAATTCCCGGAAAATTGGTTGGATCCCAACCTGCACTTCTTCCAGGCTCACCCCTGGGAAGAGGAAGGCAAGGTCTACCAACGTCTGTTCAACGTGCGCTCGTGGAAACACCTCATTCCGGATGGGTCGAAAACTTACAAGAATGCCTATTCCATTAAACATCTGGCCAGCAGTGAATTGTCGCACCTCACACGCTGGTTGAAGGAAAGCGTGCGTTCGGAGTTATGCCACTGGTTCATGATCCTGCCCGCGCCGTTGTTTTTCCTATGGAATAGTATTGACGGCGGTTGGTTGATGGTGCTGTATGCGTTCCTCAACAATCTGGTGCCCATCATCCTGCAGCGCTTCAACCGCCCGCGCATGCGCAGGTTGATTGCCCAACTGGAAATGAAATCTTTATTACAGCAACCGGCTTGTATCCAAATTCCAATCTCAAATTATGAACAGTCATTTTCTGGGCAATAATCACATTTTCGCTACTACCCGGCAGGGCAGCCCGCTCATCCCGGTATAGTTGATCGGGTAGGTATTGGCGGTGAAAAAGGCGGCAGGGGCATCACCCAGGATCGTCTTCAGGTTGCACAGGTTCTCGATCACAAACACACCCCGGTCGGCGCAGCGCTGGTCCATGGGGGTGTGCTCCTGGCCGCGCCGCACGCCGGCAAAATCCACACCGATGATGGAGATCTTGCGCGCGAGCAGTTCCTCGATCAGGGCCACCGCCAAATGCGGGTGCCCGGAGAAATAAGCCTGCGTGCCGTACTCATGCTTCTCGATAAAGCCGCTGTAGAAAGCCACGAACATGTCCGCCTTGACCTTGGAAAGGTCGATGTCGTCCGTGCTGATCTCGCGCGCTGTGCCCACCCCGCTGACATCGAACACGATCCCCGGCCTTTCCACGTATTCCAGCGGAAATTCCTTATCCATCACATCGAAGTGCGTGCCGATGTGGCCGTTGTTGGTCAGCAGCTTGACCTCGCTACCCTGCACGTTCTCGATCAGTTTAGGTGTGATTTTCAATGTGATATCGATAAACATGTCCGCATCCTTGAATTTTGGAAATATTATAAAGGCTTTCTATAGCCATCATCCGCCGCCGGGCATATTCCGCATTTCGCCATCGAAGAAATTTATCTGATGATATACTGACTTAAACGGATGGGAAACTGAGATTACAAAGACTATCAATCCGTTTACGAAATTAGGGATTTTCCCTGTCATATCAATGACATCAGAGAAAATCTTCCCGGAGCATCGAAAAACCACTATGAAGAATCGCATCACCTACATCCTGGTCGCAGCCGCGATCGTCATCGCGGTAGTCTTCCTGATCCTGACCGCCACGGCCCAGGAATCCCATTTCTTCATCACGGTCGCTGAGCTGGGCGCGCTCAGCCCAGAAGAGCAGCGCCAGCCGCTGGTTGTCTCCGGCGCGGTGGAGGGCGACAACATCGTTTATGATGAGACCATCCCGCAAGTCACATTCACCATTGTGGACATCCCCTCCGACCTGGAAGTCATCGAACAGCGCGGCGGCCTGGCCGTCGTGCTGGAAGAAGCCGTGCAGGACCCGCAAGCCCAGCGCCTGCAGGTGGTTTACAGCGGGGTCAAACCCGACCTGCTCAAGGCTAACGCCCAGGCCATCCTGAAAGGCCAGTTGGGCGAAGACGGCCGTTTCTATTCCGACGACCTGCTGTTGAAATGCCCCTCACGCTACGCCGAGGACATCCCCGAGCAGGTGGAGGACTGAGATGATCTCCTTGATGGGCAATTTTCTGCTTGGGTTGGCAGCCCTGGCCGCGGTATACGCCGCGCTGGCCGCGCTGATCGGTCAGGCAAAAACCTCCCCCGCCTGGAAAAAAAGCACAGATAACGCCATGCTGGCCTATACGCTCCTGTTGGGCGCCGGTGTACTTTTCCTCGGCCTGGCGCTGCTGTTCAACCAGTTTGAACTGCAATACGTCCATGACCATTCCTCCCTGGCCCTGCCGCTCTACCTGAAATTGAGTGCTATTTGGGCCGGGCAGGAAGGCTCGTTATTATTCTGGAGCTTCATGCAGGCGCTCTTCAGCCTGCTGGCCGTCAACGCCAACCACAAAAAGAACGCCGATTCGGTTTACATCGCAGCCGCTATCCTGAGCCTGCTGACCGCTTTCTTCACCAGTGTCACCTTCCTGGTGCAGAATCCCTTTACGGCACTCTCGCCGGTTCCCACCGACGGCCTGGGCCTCAACCCACTGCTGCGTCACCCGGGCATGGCCTTCCATCCGCCCGCGCTGTACCTGGGCTACGTGGGCCTTGGGGTGCCCTTCGCCTTCAGCCTGACCGGCCTGATCTCCGGTAAGGTCAAAGAGTGGTCGCAGCCCATCCACCGCTGGACCCTGTTTTCCTGGTTCGGCTTGGGCATTGGCCTGCTGCTGGGCATGCGCTGGGCTTACGACGTATTGGGCTGGGGCGGCTACTGGGGCTGGGACGCGGTGGAGAACGCCGCACTGATGCCCTGGCTGGTCTCCTCGGCGCTCATTCATACGGATTACCTGCGTGAAAAAACGGAAAACACTTTCAACAAAACCTACCTGTTGGCTGCGTTGGCCTACTTACTGGTGCTGTTCGGCACCTATGCCACCCGCAGCGGCCAGATCCAGTCCGTGCACGCCTATACCCAATCCAGCATCGGGCCGGTGCTGTTGGGCGCCCAGATCCTGCTATTTGCGATTTCCGTGGGCGTCTTCTTCAAATTTCGCCAGAAAAGTGCCGCTGCTTCCGATTCGCCCATGTCCCTGCGCGCCATCGTCTCGCGGTTGACCACGCTGGTCCTGCTGACGCTTACTTTTTCCATTTTTCTGGGGACCATCCTGCCCAACCTGACCCAGGTCATCTCCGGCCAGTCCACGGGCGTTTCCACCGCCTGGTTCGACCGCGTCAGCGGTCCGCAGTTCGCCCTGCTGGTGCTGTTGATGGGTCTGTGCCCGCTGGCCGCCATGGCCCTGCGGCAGTTCAAACGTTGGCAGATCATCCTGGCCGCTCTGGCAGGAGGTCTGCTGTTGGGCGCCTTCTTTTCACTGCTGTTGGGCGAATTCCTGCCGCTGGCTTTTTTAGTGTTCAGCCTGATCGGGTTTTCCATCAGCGCCGAACTATTCAAGTTCGCCGGCCAGCAGCGCCGGGCTGCGCGTTTCAACTCGCAAAGATTGTCCAGCTGGATGATCCACAGCGGGTTGATCTTGCTGGCGTTGGGCGTGTTCGCTTCCAAATCCTACGAGTTCAGCGATTTTCAGTCCATGCGGATAGGGGAAAGCGTGACTTCTGCCGGTTACCAGTTGGAATACCGCGGCATCGCGCAGGAATTGCGTGCGGACTACCTGGAAACCAAAGCCGAGCTGCTGCTTTCCCAAAACGGTCGCACACTGGCCCTGCTTTCCCCTTACCTCAACCAATACGACGGCGGGCAGCAAACCATGACCATTCCGGCGGTGAAATCCTCGCTGGCCGACGATGTTTACGTCGTACTGTCCGGTTGGTCCGACAACGGTAACCAGGCTACCTTCCAGATCTTCGTCAACCCGCTGATCAACTTCCTGTGGTTCGGCGGTGTGCTGCTGCTAGCGGGCGCTTATTTGGCCCTGGCGCCGCGCAGCGCCAGAGCGGCCGGGCGCTGGCTTTATTGGATCGGCGCCGTGCTTTTTATTGCGTTGGCCGTTTGGATGATGTGGGGCAGCGCCCACGGCGCGACAGCGCCCAATAGCGATGATCTGCAAATCGGCTCAGCCGCCCCGCAGTTCGAAATACTGACCGACCTGAATGGTCAGCCGCTCGCTTTGGACTTCGCCGCCAGCCCGGTCACGGTGGTCAATTTCTGGGCCCCCTGGTGCCCTTCCTGCCGGGAAGAACTGCCCGATCTGCAGGCCATCTGGGAAAAATACGAAGCGCAGGGCCTTGCCCTGCTGGGTATCACCTACGACACAGACCAGGCTACCGTCCAGGCTTCTGTCGACAGCTACGGTCTGACCTACCCGATTGTTCTGGATCCGGATGCCGCCCTTTCCATGCAATACGAGGTCACCGGCGTGCCCGAAACTTACATCGTTGACCGCTCCGGCCGCATCACCTTTATCGCCATTGGCGCGGCCAGCTATGATGAAATCGATGCGGCCATCCAGGAAAGTCTTGCCCAGACCGAAGCATCCACCCAAGGAGGCAGCTAATCATGGATATCGGCACACTCTTGTTGATGCTGGCCATCGCCACGTTGACCATCGCCTTCATTTTGCAGCCGCTGTTCGCCCGGCGCAGCCCGCAGCGGGACGAATTGATCGCGCATTGGGTTGAGGAACTCAGTCGGGAACATACACTATCGGAATCCAACGTAGCGTGTCCGCAGTGCGGCCAGCCCCTTCGCGTCAGCGACCGCTTTTGCCCGTCGTGCGGCACCCGGCTCAAGGAAGATTGAAATGCGTAATAAGAAATTCCTGGTCTCTTTCCTGCTTTTGTCCTTGTTCCTGGCAAACACCGGCTTCACGACAGCCCAGCAAAGCTCCGTACAGATCAGTGGTCAGGTCAGCAACGGCACGCCCGGCGCGGGCCTGCCGCAGGCAGCCACCCTATTCCTGCAATTCTATAATGGCTCGCAGGTGGGCAGCGAATACAGCGCGGAAATGGGGCCGGACGGCAGCTTCAGCTTCAACGACCTCGACAGCGAGGTGGGCAGCAGCTTCGTCGTCTTCACGGAGTACCTCGGCATTTTTTATAATTCCGTCGAATCGCAGCTGCTGTCCGCGGATAACCCCCCGGTGGATCTGGTCATCTACGAGACGACCGACGATCCGGCCGATATCGTGATTTCCAGCCTGTACCTGTTGATCTACCCCTCCTTGGATGAAGATACCTACCAGATCACCGAGGTTTACAAGGTCGAGAACGGCGGCCAGCGCACCTACATCGGGAGACAATCGGCCGAGGGTGTCCGTACCACCTTTGACTGGACCCCGCCCGCGGGCGCGCAGAATATCCTCTTTTCGGAAGCCGAAAGCGTAGAACGTTACATTTCCAACGGGCAGGGCTACAGCGACACCTACCCCATCCGCCCCAACCCGTACTACCAGGAAATGGATATCGCCTACGACCTGCCTTTCGCGCAGGAAGTCGCTTTCAGCAATACATTTGCTATTCCGCTGCAGCGCGTGGTGGTCTCCGGAAATTTGACGGATATCCGCATTTCCGGGGATACCTTCGCCGAAGACCAATTGCCCGAAGAGCAGGATTATCTCAACGGCGTCTATTCCGGCGGGCCTTTCGCCGCGGGACAAGCCGTCCGCTTTGACATCCTTTACAGCCCCAACGCGCACCCTTCTGAAAGCGCAGCCGCGGCCCAGCCCCCCAAAGGCTTAAGCTTCGACCCGGCCACCCTGGCCCTGGGTTTGATCGCCCTGGCCCTGGCCTTTTTCCTGAGCGTCATGTTTTTCCGCCAGCCCAACCTGCCGGACTGCCCGGCGGAGATCCGGCCGGACATCCAAAATTTGGCTGCCCTGGAAGCCGGTTACAAAAAAGGCAATATCGCTGCGGAAGAATATCAAGCCCAAAAGAAAAAGCTGACGGACGCCATCCAGCGCCGGACCGACCAATTCCTGTCGAAGAACAAATAACATGGATTCAGCCGACATCCTCCTGCGCATTCAAGGACTCAGCAAACGCTTCCAACTCCGGCGCGTGTTTGCCGATTTTGACCTGGACCTGGCGCGTGGGGAATGGGTGCTGATCTGCGGACCCAACGGCGCGGGCAAGTCCACCCTGCTGCGCCTGATCGCCGGGCTGGAAAAAGCCCAGGGCGGCAGCCTCACCAGCGCGGCCGAACGGATCGGCTACCTCTCGCACGCTTCCGGTCTGTACGAGGACCTGTCCCCGCGCGAGAACCTGGAATTTTTCGCCAAAATCTTCCGCCTGGAAGACGGCCCGCGGCGCGCCGCGCAATTGCTGGAACAATTCGGCCTGACCGAGCGCCGCGACGACCCGGTGCGTTCGCTGTCGCGCGGCATGATCCGGCGCTTGTCCATCGCCCTGGCGGTGCTGCACCAGCCCGACCTGCTGCTGTTGGACGAACCCTTCTCAGGATTGGATTACGAGTCACAGGTTGCGCTGCTGGGCTTGCTCAAGGATATTCGGGCGCAGGGCTGCACCATCGTAATGACCACGCACGAGTTCTCGCTGGAAGAGGCGCTGGATTTCCGCCTGCTGTACCTGCATAAAGGCAAGCTCCTGCACGACCGGCGCTGCCGCGCGCTGGCCGAGGCGCGCGCTATTTACCAGAATGCCATGCGCGCTGCTCTCCCAAAACCCCCGCAGGCGATAATAACGCCATCTTTGCAGCCAGTCACCCCGTCTTCCCGCCCGCCTTACCGCCTGCGCGATTACCTGGCCCAGGTCTGGGCGGTGGCGCAAAAAGACCTGCGCACCGAAATGCGCACGCGTGAGCTGCTCAATTTCATGCTGCTGTTCGGGCTGAGCGCCATCCTGATCTTCAGCTTCGCCTTCAACCTGATGAGCAATGCTGTGCGCGATTTCATCCCCGGCATGCTGTGGACGGCCCTGACCTTCACCGGCTTTCTGGGCTTGTCCAAGGCGGTCAACCGCGACTTCGCCAACCAGTCCATGGACGTCCTGCGCATCGCGCCCATCGAGCCTTCAGCCATTTACCTGGGCAAGCTGCTGGGTATTTTCATCGTGCAATTATCCGTAGCAGTGGTTCTGCTGCTGGCCGCGCTGATCCTGTTCAACATGGCCCTGCTGCAGCCTGCCATGGCCGCCGCGCTGTCCAGCGGCATCCTGGGACTGGCTGCCTCCGGCACACTGCTGGCCACCCTGGTGGAACGCACGCGCTCGCGAGAGATGCTGCTGCCGGTGCTGTTGATGCCGGTGCTGATCCCGCTGCTGATCGCCTGCGTGCGGGTCACCCAGGACGCGGCCGCCGGTTTGGCGCTGGCCGAATCGCTGGCCTGGTACCGCCTGATCTTCATTTACAATATCAGCATGGTCAGCGTCGGCATGTTGACTTACGGTTTCGCCATCGAGAATTAGGAAAACAATGCAAACATATACCCGCACCCCAAAATTATTAACCCTCCTGATCGCGTTGAGCGCCCTCCTGCTGGCCGGCGCCTTATGGATGGTCTTCGCCTACGCGCCGGAAGAACAGACCATGGGCATCGTGCAGAAGATCTTCTACTTCCACGTCTCCTCGGCCTGGGTGGGCTTTTTCGCTTTCTTCGTCACGTTTGTGGGCAGCCTGCTTTACCTGCTGCGCGGGCAGGATCGTTGGGATATGCTGGCCGCGGCTTCGGCCGAGATCGGCTTCGTGTTCATCTCCATCACGCTGGTCAGCGGCATGCTGTGGGCCAAACCGGTGTGGGGTGCTTACTGGGTGTGGGAAATGCGCCTGACCATCTCGTTGATCCAGTGGCTGATGTATTTCTCCTACACGCTGCTGCGCCGCTCGCTCGGTCATTCCGAAGACGCCGCGCGCGTCAGCGCGGTGTACGGCATCGTGGCCTTCGTAACCGTACCCTTGTCGTGGTTCGCCATCCGCTGGTGGCGCACCATTCACCCGCAGCTCTTCAGCAGCTCCTCCAGCGGGCTGCCGGGCCGCATGCTGGCCACCCTGTTGGTCTGCCTGGGAGCCTTTACCGTACTGTACTTCACCTTCCTGCTGCAGCGCCTGCGCCTGGAAAAATTGGCGCGCCAACGTTTGGCGCTTTTGAGCGCGGAAGCGGATAAGGAGTGGGCAGCATGAATTATCTGATTCCGGCTTACGCCCTGATCTTATCGGGGATCATTGGCTACCAGATCACGCTGTTTGTGCGCGTGAATAAGTTGGAAGCTTTCTTACGAATACATAAAAAGAAAAGTGGTAATTAGACAATTTCTCAAATAGAGATACCAATGTCCCTTTTTAATAACGATCCTCCCGAACCTACAGATAAACAATACAAATTATTGCTTTCAGATACAAATTTTGCTCATATCATAATTTCCCTTGAATCTATGTGGGAGTTGTTTGAGCCATACGCTGATAGCAATTTCAAATCTGAAATTAAACTCAACTTTCAGGATAGATTCTGGGAGTTATATTTAGGCCACTATCTCCTTAAAAAGGATTTTCAACTTGTCGAAAAAAAAGGAAATGCTGGTCCTGATTTCACCATCTGCCACCCTACCAGAATTAACATTGAGGCCACTACTCCAGCAAATGCAAATGGGCCTGACAACATACCACAACCTGAGTTAAATAAAGTAACAGAAGTCCCCCACGAAAAGAAAATATTGCGTTATTGTAGTTCAATCAAAGAAAAACACGAAAAGTATAAGAAATATATAACTGAGAAAACAATTTCCATAACTGAGCCTTATATAATTGCAATAAATGGGTATAAACTACCACATAAATATTCTGATAAATATCCACCTGACATAGTAAGTGCTGTATTACCATTCGGAGATGAGGTCTGGAAACTTGATCTTGTAAATTATCAAATTATGGATTCTTATTTTGAGTACAGGCCAAGCATAGAGAAACATAATAAAAGTTTGGTATCGACTAATTTTTTCGCGAATAGTAGTTATTCAGAAATATCAGGAATAATTTTTTCATATGTTAATGCATTTACTCCCCAAAATAATTATGGGGCTGATTTAATTTATATTCACAATCCCTATGCAGATCATCCTTTAGAACAGGGATGGTTATTAGCTGGTCAAGAGTATTGGGTTGAAGATGACAAATTAAAACATCGAGAAATAAAATAATTTCTAATTTGATATCTATTCAGCCCGTTTGAGTACCACCATCCCGTCCCCTTTTTCCACGTTCTGCCCCTTGGCAACCACAACTTTTTCAACTGTGCCCGCGAAAGGCGCGCGGAATTCCATCAACATCTTCATCGATTCCAAAACGACCAGCACCTGGTTGTTCTCAACCGCGTCCCCCGCGTTGACCAGCACCTGGCTGACTACGCCGGGGATGGGCGCGTTGATGCTGCCCTCGTCCTTCTTCACTTCACGTTTCTTGCCGTGGCCACGTTCCGGCTGCACGACCGTGTCCACCTGCAGCCCGCGCGTGGTGATCTGGTAGATATCCTCCTCGCGCGGTTTGATGTGAAATTCGCGCTTGCCTTCGTCGCGCTCCAGCATGAACAGGCCGTCGTCGTTCAGGAAATGGATGCCCGCGTAGACCTCGTTGCCATCGATCCAGACACGCTCGCCATCGATCTCGATCTGGTATTCCTTGCCGCTAACGGTGACGTGGTACTTGTCCATGTTTAGTAGAACCCCACCATCTGTTCGCGCCAGGCCGCTGTGCGCCATTGGTTGGCTTCGCGGTTGACCTTGGCCGCGGTCTGCTTCAACTTGTTATGGATGAACAGCGCGGCTGCCAGGGCAGTCTCTTTTATCAGTATTTCCTCATCCTCGCTATCGATGGTTTGGAAGGATTCCAGGTACATGGTATCCACCTGCCCCGATAGGAAGGCTTCGCTGCGCACGATATCGCGCAGGTAGCCCAGGTCGGTGGTCAGGCCGGCAATGTTGAATTCTTCCAGCGCGCCCAGCATGCGCCGGATGGCGGTGGCGCGGTCTTCGCCCCATACGATCAATTTGGCGATCAGCGAATCGTAATCCGTGGAAATATACATGCCCTGGTACAGGGCTGAATCCACACGGATGCCCGAACCGCTGGGGATCTTCAAATAGCTGACTTGTCCGGAGGTGGGCATGAAGGACTGCTCGGGGTCTTCGGCGATCACGCGCGCTTCGATGGCTGTACCGCGCATGTGGATCTGGTCCTGCTGCAGGGTCAAACAGCCGCTGGCAGCCAGCAGGATCTGCGTATTGACCAGGTCGATGCCGGTCACCAGCTCGGTGATGGGATGTTCCACCTGGATGCGCGGGTTGACCTCGATGAAGTAGAAGTTCTGGTTCTCGTCCAACAGGAATTCCACCGTGCCCAGGCTGCGGTAGTTCAACGCCAGTCCCACCTGGCGGGCGGCCTCGTACAGGCGCGCGCGCACTTCCTTGTCCAAACCGGGCGCGGGCGATTCTTCGATCAATTTCTGGTGGCGGCGCTGAATGGAACATTCACGCTCGCCGATCACCAGGATGTTGCCATTCCCGTCGCCCAAGATCTGCACTTCGATATGGCGCGCCGGGCGCACGAACTTTTCGATGTAAACCTTGTCGTCACCGAAAGCCAGCTTGGCTTCCTGGCTGGCGGAGCCGACCATTTGCAGCAGCTCTTGGTCACTGCCGGCCAAACGGATGCCGCGCCCGCCGCCGCCGGAAACGGCCTTGACCAGCACCGGATAACCGATATCCGCGCCGATCTCTTTGGGAACACTGCCCTGACTCAGGCTGAACTCGCTGACCGGCAGCACCGGCACGCCGGCCTGCGCGGCGATCTTGCGCGCTTCCAATTTGTCGCCGGTCAGCGCGATCGCTTCCGGACTGGGACCGATGAAGATGATGCCGGCCTTTTCCACTTTTTGCGCGAACAGGGGATTTTCGGAAAGGAACCCGTAACCGGGGTGGATGGCGTCCGCTTTGGTCTTGCGGGCAGCCGCCAGCACGGCGTCGATGTTCAGGTAGGACTGCGAAGCGGGCGTCGGCCCGATGTAAACAGCTTCGTCGGCGTAGCGGGTATGCAGGGCTTCACGGTCGCGGTCGGAATAGACCGCCACGCTGGTGTAGCCCAGGTCGCGGCAGGCGCGCATGATGCGCACTGCGATTTCTCCACGGTTGGCAATTAGTATTTTCATCGAAGGGTCCTTTCTGTTTTATAAGGGAATGTTGCCGTGTTTGCGCGGGGGCGTGGGTTTGCGCTTGTCCCGCAGGGATTCCAGCGCGTCGATCAACCGCCGCCGGGTTTCCGCCGGTTGGATGACATTATCCAGGTAACCGCGCGCGGCGGCCACGTAGGGATTGGCCAATTCTTCCCGGTATTGCTGGGTCAGTTCACTGCGCCGCGCTTGCGGGTCCGCGGCTTCGGCCAGTTCCTTGCGGTAGATGATATTGACCGCCCCGTCCGGGCCCATCACGGCCACTTCCGCCTGCGGCCAGGCCAGGTTGATATCGCCGCCCAAATGCTTGGAGCTCATCACGATGTACGCGCCGCCGTAGGCTTTGCGCAGAATGACAGATACTTTCGGGACAGAGGCTTCCGCGTAGGCGAAGATCATCTTGGCGCCGTGCCGGATGACTCCGCCGTGCTCCTGTTCCACGCCGGGGAGGAACCCGGGGGTGTCCACAAGGGTCACCAGGGGGATGTGGAACGCGTCGCAAAAACGGATGAAACGCGCGCCCTTATCCGAGGAATTGATGTCCAACACGCCCGCCAGCACCATGGGTTGGTTGGCAACGATGCCCACCGGGTAACCGTTCAGGCGCGCGAAGCCGATCACGATATTTTGGGCGTAATCTTCCTGCACTTCCAAGAATTCGCTGTCGTCTGCGATCTCAGCGATCACCTCGCGCATGTCGTAAGGTTTCTGCGCGTCCAGCGGCACCAAGTTGGCCAGCACCTCGCAGCTGCGTTTGGGGTCGTCGGAGGCTTCCACGTAAGGCGCGGCGTTGAGGTTATTGGAGGGCAAAAAAGACAGCAGCCAGCGAATCTTATCCAGCAGCGCGCCTTCGTTCTCGTCCGAGAAATGCGCCACGCCGCTCTTGCTCAAATGCACCGACGCGCCGCCCAGCGTCTCGAAATCCACGTCCTCGTGTGTCACCGCCCGCACTACGTCCGGTCCGGTGATGAACATATTGGCCGTGTCTTTGACAATGAAGATGAAATCGGTCAGGGCGGGCGAATAGACCGCCGCGCCCGCGCAGGGGCCCAGGATGGCCGTGATCTGCGGGACGATACCGGACGCGCGCGTGTTGCGCAGGAACATCTCGCCGCAGGCCGCCAATGAATTGACGCCTTCCTGGATACGCGCGCCACCGGAATCGTTCAGGCCGATGACCGGCGCGCCGTTTTCCAGCGCCATGTCGATGATCTTGGCGATCTTCAGGCCGTGCTCCTCGCCCAGCGAACCGCCCATGACAGTGAAGTCCTGGGCGTACACGTACACCAGACGCCCATCCACGCGCCCCCAACCGGTGATCACCCCGTCTGTCATCGGATGGGATTTTTCAAGCCCGAAACCGCTCGCGCGGTGGGTGCGGAAGGGGTCAATTTCGTTGAACGAATCCGCGTCCAGCAGCTTTTCAATGCGCTCGCGGGCGGTCAGTTTGCCCTTGTCGTGCTGCGCCTGTATGCGGCGCTCCCCGCCGGCCGCCATGGCGGTCTGGCGCAGTTCTTCTAATTTCAAATCCAGTTTGTCCGTTTTTTCCATAATGCACACTAATGTTCGTGTCTTTCTTTTGGTTTAACCCGTAAAAAGCCGGGGAGGTTTGCAGTTTAACTGCGCGCTGCTATCAAACGGTCTCAATTTGCGCTTTTTCAAGATTCAGGAATCGCAATTTGGGTGGCTGCTCCGCCGCCAGCGCCAACGCAGCGCAGTATCCTTCCGCCGGGCTGAATTGCGCGATTTGATAGCCCGCAAGCTTTACGCTACGGTAAGGTTGCGCGTCAGCCTCGCTGAACCATGTCCTCATCAAATCAGCGCTATCGATCAGTGCGCGTATGCCGCGCCCATCGGCCTTGCCCACGGCTTCTTTCAGCGTCCAGGCTGTGATGAAAGCCGCGTCACGTTGCGCTGCCGGCAGCGCGGCCAGCCATTCCCGTTCTTCCGCCGAGAAAAGCTGCGTCAGCGCCCAGCCCTGCGCGCTCAAAGGCCGCAGGCGTTCGATATCCACGCCCAATGCTGTGCTGTTGCTGAGCGCCAGCAGCATCCAATCACCGCTGTGCGACAGGTTGAACTGGATTTTCCCGGCCATTTCGGGGTCGGCCAATTGCGGCTTGCCGTCCGGCAGATAAGCCAGCTCGACATGCTGCGGCGTTATCCCAAGATAGCCTCCCAATACGGTCCGCAGCGCGGCCCGCCCGGCCGTGAAATCGGCCCGTTTTTGCGGGATGCGCAGGCGCTGCGCGCGCTCGATCTCATCTTCCGTCAGGTATGTTCGCAGATCGCCATCTACACGCCAATCATCCAAACGAACGCGCCAAACGTGCGCCTGCCCCGCTCCCAGGACAGGCAGTGAGGTGGGGGTATGCCAAATCAGGCCCCCTGTGCCTTTCTCCCTGCGTGCGTCCAGACTTGCGATTAACATATGGATAATTCCGCTTTGCTATCCCGCTTGTTGAGGTTGGTAGCTTTGAATTTCCGCCGGGATTTCCACGCCCTGCAGTTTCAAAGCCTGCACGCGGTAGGTGTAGGCCGCGCCGCGCAGCAGCTGCCAGGCCACGTCCGCTACGTGCCGGCCGTGGTAATCTTCCAGATACGTGCCGCGCGCCCATTCGTTGAACGCGCCCATGGCAGGCCCGCACCAGATCTGGTAATCCATGCGGCGCTCTTCCACCCCGTCGCGCGACCAGCGCGAGGACAGCCCCAAATACCAGCGGAACACCAGCGCCATTTTCTTCTTGGGGCTTTGTTCGGCTTTCTCGATCTGTTCGGGATCGCGCTGCTTGAAGAAATCCGCAGTGCCCTGCCAGATATCCGCGATGGTGCGCTGAAAAACCTTGGTCTCCAGTTCCTCGCGCACCGCCGCCGGGATATCATCCAGGGATTCGTAGGTGTTGTAGAGTTCGTACAGTTTCTGCGCGCGCATGGCGAACAGGCTGCCCTTCTTGAGCACCTGCACGCGCGCGCCCAGCTCGAACATGTCCGCCGAAGGTGCCATGCCCACGTCCGCCATGTCGGCCTTGGCCAGCATCTGGCGCGTATATTCACAAGCGCCGGATTCCATGCAAGCCTGGTTGACCGAGCCGCTCACCACGTAAGCCGCGCCCATCATGTAAGCCGCTAGGGCGGAGGCGGGCGTGCTGATGCCGCCGGCCGCGCCGATGCGCACCGGCTGGGCAAAGCGGTTTTCCGCTTGCGTTTGGTCGCGCAGCGCCAGGATACCCGGCAGCAGCGAGATGGTGGGGCGGTTGTCGGTGTGCCCGCCGGAATCGCCCTCCACGGTGATGTCGTCGCCCATCGGGACCAGCCGGGCTAGTTCGGCTTGTTCGGCCGTGATCTTGCCCGCGCTGACCAGTTGTGTCAGGATCTTTTCGGGCGCCGGGTTGAGGAAATGCAGCGCGATCTCACGCCGCGAGACCTTGCCGATCACGTGATTCTCAATCCGAACTGCGCCGTCGCTGCCTTTCGATAGCCCAGCCGCGCGGTACTGCACCAACGCCGGGGTCAATCGTAAATAAGCGGCCGCTTCCACGGCGTGCACTTTTTTATCCAGGAACAGGTCCACAGTACCCTGCTCCATCTGCGGGTCGAAGGGGTTATGCAGCAGGTTAAACATGTAAGGCCCGTCCGGCAGGGCTGCCTGGATGATATCCACCGCCTGGGTCAGGCGCTGCGAGGATAGCCCGCCGCTGCCGAAGGAACCCAGCAATCCCTCCTTGCCCAACGCGATCACCATCTCCTCAGAAGCGATGGCGTTCGCCATGCCGCCGGCGTAGTAAGCCGCCCGGCAGCCGTAGGTGCTGCGGAAGGTCGCGTCGCCCAATGCTTCCAGCGGCAGGGGCGCCAGCCAGCCGGCCAGATTGGCCGTCTTGCCGTTCGCTGAAACGGGCATGCCGTTGTTGGAAAAGCGCATACCGCTCTTATCAGCCACTGCGTACACCGGTCGGTCCAGTGCCGCCAGGCAGGCGCGCACACCTTCACTGTTATCCGTTAATTCCTGGCCAGCCCCTTCCCATGCCAGGCTCACTGCTGCGTTCGGTTTTGTGTTCATCGTTTGCTGCTCTCTTTCAATGTCATATTCAGGTTTTCAATGGCGTAGATACGCAGGCCGTCCACCCAGAAATCCGCGTCCGCGCGGATGACCGGTATACGGCCGGTGCGGTCGATGTCCTTGATATGGATCTCAAAATAGGTGCGCTGGTTGCGCGGCAGTACCTGCCCGCGGTACTTCCAGCTCAGCGCTTCATTTCCCGCAAAGGAAAGCGCGGATGCGGCGGGGTCGATATGCGGGAACTCCTGCCGCAGGTATTGCCATAAGCTGCGCGCGATGGCTTCCACGCCCAGCGAACCTGGCATGACCGGGTCCTGGTAGAAATGGTTGCTGTAGAACCACTCATCGGCCTGAAGGTCTTTTTGGCCGAGGATCACGCCTTTGCCAAAACGTCCGCCCTGCGGGTCGTACCAGGTCTGGTCGACCAGGTCCAGCAATTCGCGCTCTCCCCTCGCTGCGCTTATCCCCAGCGGCCGGAAGGTCAATGGAATATCCTCATTCTCGATCAACATCGCGCGCTTTTCCTGTCCGTCCAACCCGCTTTGCTTTTCCATGGTGGCCGGGGTGAAGTACCCGAAGGAGGATTCACCCGACAGGAAGGTTTGGCCGTCGACCGACAGCGCGAAGCGGTATGCCTGAATGGTCAGGCCTCCGCTGGAAAACGCGCGCGTCAATTGGGCTGAGTTGGTGACCGTCTTTCCGCGCAGGTCCGGCATGTCCGCGAAGCGCAGGCTGCCGTCCAAGTTGCGGAACAGGTTGTTCTCGGCCGGGATGACCAGCGACGTGCCCAGGTAAGCCGAAAGGATACCGCAGGGCTGCAGCGCCATTTCCATCAGGACCGCCAGCGGGATCTGCGGATAACCTTCCGCTTGCCGAAAGTACCAGGCATCCACCGGGATATCCACCTGGCTGGTGATGGCGGCCGGGGGCTGTGGATTTCTGCGTTCGCCGGAAATCTCCAGCACCCGATCGATCAACAGCAGGCGCCCGTTGGGAATACGCGGCGTCTTGCGCTGGTCCAGGATGGCGTAATCGGGCCCAAAGCAGGCGGCCACCGAACCGCTGGCAAATTCCTCCAACTGGCGGCGGGTGAACAAGGGCGTTTTCTCCGCTGTGGAAGTTCGGGGCAGCGGCGCGTTTCCGTTCATCGCGAAAAGCGCGTCCAGCACCGCCGCCTGGTTTTCCAGCAGACTGTGGTGCAGCGCGCTGCTTTGCGCCATGACCCCATCCAATATTTCCAGCATGCGCCCGGGGCCACGCTCAATTTTTTCGGCAGGATTCATATTCATCAGCATATTTCCTATTCAGCGGTACTTAATACGGACAGATCCAGCGGAACGCGCTGGCCAATCAGACGTGCCAGCAGCTTCAGGATGGAAACGTTGTCGCTGACGTTATTCTGGTTGATGGTCATGGAAGCGTGCGGACGGTCCTTTAAAATAGCGTTCACCCACTTGGAGCAGTTGCTGCCCGCACCCAGCTCGATGAATACGCGCGCGCCGTCGGCGTAAACCTGTTCCACCAGGCGCGGAAAATCCACCGCCTGGGTCAGCATATGCGCGAAACTGCGCGCGATGCTGTGAGATTCCATTTCCAGCGGCGCGTAATCCGCTGCGGAATACACCGGGATTTCCGGTTTGTGTTCCACCGGCCAGTAATGCATGCGTTCGAAGGCCTCGAACTCGGATTCCACCGGCGGGCAGTGGATGGCGTGTTCGTAAGGCGCTTTCAGGTGCATGCATTTCAAACTATCGGCTACACGCAAGCAAGCCGCCTCATCGCCGCCGATCACCACCTGGCGGGATGTGTTGATGTGCGTGATGTAAACCCGTTCGCCCGGCTGGATGGCCGCGCGCACTTTTTCCTCGGAAGCCATCAGGATGTAATTTACCCAGATGGATTTCCCTTCTTCGTATGCGGCGCTGGCCGGCAACTGCCAGTATTCGCGGATGGCGTTCTGCCGCCTGGAAACCCGTTCGTGGAAGATCGGCGAGGCTTCCAGCGAAGTGCGCATGGCGTCCGCCTGCGTCCAAATACCTGTGGCGAACATCATGCTGTTCTCGCCCAGGCTGTAGCCGAAGGCCGCCGACGGCTGGATATTGAAAATATCCTGCAGGATGACCGTAAACAGGTACGAGAAGAAGATGCCGCTGGAGATCATCAGGGTCGGCTGTCGTTGCAGCTTGTCCTGCAGCGCGGCGATCACCTGCGGGTCGTCCGTCTGCGGGAAGATCACTTCCGCGTTCATGGCATGCTCCGGGTCGTCTGTCAGTACATCCAGGCTCTCGCGTAACTGCGGGAACAGCCGGAACAACTGCCTGCCCATGCCCACGTAGGTGCCGAAGGCGCCCGGATAGACAAAGGCAATCCTGGCCTGCGCTCCCAAAGGGCGCGGGCTGAAATAGCTGCCGGTGGGGGTCTGCCAGTCCCTGCCGCTCTCGAACGCGCCGGGCAAGCTTTCCTGCGCACGTTCCAGTTCGGCCAGTAGGTCCGCTCGCGAAGCGCCCAACAGGGACAGGGTATACGGCTGGGCCGCGTCCAACGCGGCAAGCTGCGCGCGAATGAACACTTCAAAATCGTCGCTGCCGGCCAACCCCTCCCGCAAAGCCCCCATTTTTTGCGCGGCATCTTCCGCCGAGGAAAAGCTCACAGGCAGCAGGAAAAAACCCATTTCAAAAAACGGGTTTGCGGATTGTTCAACCCTGGCAAGCGTGTTATTCATAGACATACAAATATTCTCCGGTGAGAAAGGGAATCTCCGAGGTAAAGCTAAGCAGCTTTTCTACCGATGAAACGGCTGAGCTGTTTGCTGACTGTACCTTCCAGACCCTTGAATTGGAAGTAGGTATTGCCGGCATCGTCCACCACCAGGATATCGCCTGAAATGGCATGGTCGTTGTGGTTAACCACCGTCAAAACCGCCCACACCGCCTGGCCGAAGGGTATCGTACGGTACTGGATCCATTCGTGCAGGCGCGAAGGCAGGCAGGGGGCATCGTAAACCTCCTGGCTCCAGAACAGCATGCTTTGCACGATGGCATCGTTGATATAGGGGTTGGTCGCGTCGGCGGGGAACTGGCCCTGCTCGCTGCGCGGCATCTCCGGCAGGAAAACGCGCGTGACTACCTTGCGTTCGTCCACCACCGCCACTTTTTGGATGCCCTGGAAAGCCGGCCCGTGGAAGAAGGTGCCGTCTCCGTAAAACGGTTTTCCATCCCGAAAGGCTTTTTCAGCATGCGCCAGCGCCAAGATTTCAGGGTGATTGGGCGTCTCCAGCGCACTTTTGACCAGATCTACCTGGCCGCTGTAATGGAACAGCGTGCGGCCTTTTTCATTGGTGCTGGTCACCACGGCTTCGAACGAGCGCAGGTTATCGCCGCTGCTTACCAGTTGCTCCAGCTTCAGGTCGTATTCCTGTTCGCCTTCCCCGAAGGTAATGCCTTTCAACACCTTGAAATCCTCCATACGCTGGAACTTCCAGCCCGGGTTGGCGGCTTCGCAGGCGTTGATCAGCCAGGCCGAGGCGCACGTGGCCGGCAGCACCGGGTTGGGCCCGATGCAGTGGTCCAAAGCGAAAGGATTCTCCGCCAGGGTGATGCGGCGCCGGATGACCATGGGGTTATCCTTCACAACCGCGATCTCGTTCTCGGCAAAGATGGGACTGCCCACCACCACCTGCGGAATGCTGCGCGCGTTTCCGCTCAGTTCCGCTACCAGTGTCTCAACGCCTTCTTCGGTTTGGATCAGCGGGATATGGCGCTGCTCAAAAACCTTTTTCAATTGCGGTGAGACCATGCCGGAATCCCACGGACCCCAGTTGATGGCCAGCACGCGGCAATTAGGCAGCGATTTCTTCAACAACCGGGCGGACTGGTTCAACACTTCGTTGGCCACCGCGTAATCGGCTTGTCCGGCATTGCCGAAAAAGCCCGCCACGGAGGAAAACAGCACCAGGAATTCCAGTTTGGCCGGGTCAACAACCTGCATGACCGTCGCCAGGCCCTTGACCTTGGTGTCCACCACCAGGTCGTAATCTTGTTCGGTCTTTTTCTCGATCAGTTTATCGGCCAGGTTGCCGGCCCCGTGGATCACGCCGCTGATGGCGCCCAATTCCTGCACAGCCGCTTCGACCAGCGGCGCGCAGCTTTGCGCGTCGGTCACGTCCGCGGCGATGTAGCGGGCCTGACCGCCCTGTTCGGTGATCGCTTTTAAGGTCGCGGCAATTTCCCGAGACGAGAGCACTTGTTTCACGGCACGCCGCAATTCGTTCGGAGTGACTTTTTCACCCTTCTCGAGGAACGCAGCCGCCGCCTTTTTTTGCAGGTCTTCCCGGCTATCCACGCCCCAGGCCCAGGCAGGTTCTTCCGCCTGCAGGGGCGAACGCCCCAGCAGGATGAACTTGCAGGCCGCGACTTCGGCCAGCCGGACGGCGCAGCGGGCTGTGATGCCCTTGGCGCCGCCGGTAATTAACAGAACGGATTGGCCGTTCAACAATGCGTTGTTCTTTTCAGTCATGATTCTATCTAACCTTCGTTCTCAAGCGCCACAGTGAAGCGCCCCGCGGGGGTATAGCCCACCTCGGTCAGGCGCAGGTCCGCGTCGTGAATTTCGTCCAAAATTACCTGGGCGGCCGCCTGCGCGTCCACATCCGGGTGAATGTCCAGGGCGCGGCAGTACACAGTCGGCCATTCCAGGCGCAGGGTCTTGGTCAACCCGGCGAATCCGCCCGGATAGGGGTCGCTGCTCTTATAGCCGTTCAAGCCGAATTGGCCGTCCATCTGCGTTACCGTCAGGAAAGCCGGACGGGCCTGTCCCGCGGCCTGCGCCAGCGGCGCTTTCAAATGGCGCGCCATCAGAAAGACCGATTTGAGCGCTTCGGCGTTCTTTTCGTTAATATCGATGGTTTTCTTGCCATTTCCATTATGGCCGGGTTCAAGGTGCACAAAACCCACCAGTTTGTCGTTCTCGGAAATGACCTGCTCCATCAGCGCCTGGACCGCTTCATCGTTCACCGCGCTCAGGCGGTACTGTTTCACGGCTGATGAAATCTCAGTTGAATCGTCCGCTTCGGCTTTCTTGCCGTTCCTGCCGATGTGGATCAGGCTGACGTTCAATCCCTTGGCCTGCAGGGCTTTTGTCAAAGCCTGTGTACGCTGGCTGCCGTCGTCTGTGAGGACGATGCTGCTGCCCTGCGGGTATTCAAAGGCCACCTGGTCGGGTTTGGGCAAGGCCTGGATGGTCACCGGGTAAGTGGCGATGCCGCTCTTTTTCGGCTCCTCACTCGGAGCTGAATTAGGGTTTGGCGCCGCCTGGGGTTCAGGCTGGCTCTGCATGCCGTCGGTCTTGAACGCGCCGACGATCTGTTCCAGCGTACGCAGTTCGACCAATTCGTCCGCGCCAATGCTGGGCAGTTCAGAGTACTGCTCCTGCATGGCGCCCAAAATCTCGACGCGCTTGATGGAATCGATGCCTAAATCAGCTTCCATGTCCATGCCCAATTCGAGCATGTCCACCGGGTAGCCGGTCTTTTCGCTCACGATCGCCAGGAAAGCCGTCTGGATCTCGGCTGAGGCTGGTGTGGATGAAACCGCTGCCACTGTTGCCGGCGCCGGAGCTGCCGTCTGGGCAGCGGGGAGCATTTGCGGGACTGCCGCTGCCGCGCCGTCCGTTTTGAACGCGCCGACGATCTGTTCCAGCGTACGCAGTTCGACCAATTCGTCCGCGCCAATACTGGGTAGTTCGGGGTATTGTTCCTGCATGGCACCCAAAATCTCGACCCGTTTGATGGAATCGATGCCCAGATCGGCTTCCATGTCCATGCCGAGTTCTAGCATGTCCACTGGATAGCCGGTCTTTTCGCTCACGATCGCCAGGAAAGCCGTTTGGATCTCGGCCGCAGGCGGAGCGGATGAAAGCGCTGCCGGTATAGAAGTTACCGGTGTCCCGGACGCCACAGTTCCCGCACTGACAGTCTGCGCTGCCGCGGTCGCGGGCGCGCTCACCTTGAAAGCGCCGATGATCTGTTCCAGCGTACGCAATTCAACCAGTTCATCCGCGCCGATGGTTGGCAGTTCAGGATACTGCTCCTGTACCGCGCCCAAAATCTCGACGCGCTTGATGGAATCGATGCCCAGGTCGGCTTCCATGTCCATGCCCAATTCCAGCATCTCCACCGGATAGCCGGTTTTTTCACTCACAATCGCCAGGAAGGCTGCCTGGAGTTCATTAGCGGCCGGTCCGGCCGCTGATGGCTTAGTCTCGGGCGCTGCGGTTGTCTTGGGTGCGGCTTCCACCGCGGGTGCTTCGGGCACCGCCTCTGCTTCACGAATAACCGGCGCCGTCACCGCGGGTGCCGCGGGCACGGAAGCTGGGGCGGGAACGACCGGCGCGCTGCCCATCAAGGCCTGCACCATGGCGGCATACTGCTGTGTGAAAGCGGTCTGCGATTGAATGTATTCCTGGTGCGCGCTGCTGGTGGCATTGTGCTGGCTGGCGATGAAGTCCGCCTGCTTTTCGATCAATTCCAATTTGCTTGGGTCTGCGTTCCCGTTTAAACCGGAAAGCAGGGATATTTCCGTGTTCGCGATTTCCTGCAGGGCGCCCCTGGAGGCGTTGTCGTTTTGCAGGAATTGCTTGTGCGCTTTCAGGATCTCATTCTGGTGGTCCTGCAAGCGCGTGATCAGGTTTTCGATTTGGGCGCTGCCCGCCATTGGCGCGGCTATCGCCGCGGCAGCTTTAGGCTGCGCAGCCTGGGCCGCTTGGACCGCCGGGGCGGCCGCAGCAACCGTGGGAGCGGGTGCCTGTCCGTGCCGGTCCTGCTTGAGAGCCTCCTCGAACTTCGCGCGGGTGGCCGCTGTGGTGTACAAGCCGCCGTTCAACTGCACCGCCACCTTGCTGGCTTTTTTCACTTTCTGTTCCACGTAAGCGCGGTAGGGGTCGATATTGCCCAGCTCAAATCCCAATACGCGCAGCTGCAAAACCGCCTGGCGGAATTGCGCGTCGCTGTCGCCTTTCGGGTTGGGGTTAAGGGTCACAACCTCATAGGGCTGGTCTTTCAAAATATCCTTGACCAAATTGCTGAGCACGTTCTTGGGACCGCACTCGACGAAAACGCGCGCGCCGTCCGCGTACATGTTCTCGATCTCTTCCTGGAAGCGCACCGAATTCAGCATATGTTCGCTCAGCGTGACTGCCATTTGCTGCGGCTCGGCCGGATATGGCTGGGCGCTGGCGTTGGAATAGACTTTGCCGCTGGTTTTCTTGAAGGTCTCTTTTTGGATGGCTTGCGCGAAGGGCGTCTTGGCATGCTCCACGAAAGCGGTATGGAAAGCCATCGAGACCTTCAGCGGGTAAACGGACAATCCGGCGCCTTCCAGCACCGCTTTAACGTCCCGGATGCCCTCGGTCGAACCGGCCAACACTACCTGCTCGGGCGAGTTAAAATTGGCAATCTGCACATCCGGGTTGTCTTTCAATAGCTTGCGCACGCTTTCCACGTCGCCTTTGACCGCGGCCATTGCGCCGCTGTCCTTTCCGGACTCAGCCGGCAGGCCCATGGCCTGGCCGCGCGCGGCCGCCAAACGCAGGAATGCCTCGTCGTCCAAGACACCGCCGGCCCACAAGGCGCTCAATTCGCCGAAGCTGTGCCCGGCGAAGTAATCGGCCTCGAAGCCAGCGGCCCGGAGCATGCGGTAAACCGCCATGCTGAAGGTACCGATGGCCGGTTGGGCATTCTCGGTAGCGGTTAATTTTTCCTGTTGGGTTTTCCGTTCGTCATCCGAAAAGACCGGGACGGGGAAAACGGTTTGGGTCAGGGCGGCGCGTCCGTCTTTGACAGCCTGGGCGTCCGCCTGTTCAAAACTTTCGCGGAAGGGCGGGAAACTGATGGCCAGGTCCCTGCCCATGTTGACGTACTGCGAACCCTGTCCGGGGAACAGTGCGGCGGTCTTGCCCTTCACATCCATGCCCGCTGCGCGGTAATAGATACCCTTGGGGTGCGACCAAGACGCCTGGCCCTGGTTCTTTTCGAGTAAATTCAGCGCTTCATTTAACAACGCGCTGGCATCCTGTGTGTTCTCCGCCAGAAAACCCAGGCGCGCGTGCGCGCTCGGGATGGGTTTCGAATAGCTGTCTTGATCCAGTTGGTTGAGGACATTGGCGCCGTCCGCGCTCTGCAATTGGCCGAGGGTTGCCTGGCAAACCTGCGCCAGTTCCTGCGGGGTTGCGGCGGACAGCAGCACCGTGAAAGGCACCGCCTGCAGGCGCGTGAAAGCCCTGCCCTCGCCCCGGTATTCCTCCACCGCGATATGGAAATTGGTACCGCCAAAGCCGAAGGAACTCACACCCGCGCGCCGCGGGGTGCCATCCGTCCGGCTGAACCACGGACGCGTCTCCGTGTTCAGGTAGAACGGCGTGCTCTCAATTTCCATGGCCGGGTGGGGCTTGGAAACGTTGATGGTGGCCGGCAGCACCTTGTGATACAACGCCAATGTGGCTTTGATCATGCTGGCCGCGCCGGCGGCTGCCTTGGTGTGGCCGATCTGCGATTTGACACTGCCCAAGGCGATAGTTTGCTTGTTGGTGTTGCCGTTTGTAAATATGTCCCGCATGCCTTCGAATTCGGCCGGGTCGCCGGCCATGGTGCCGGTGCCGTGCGCTTCCACCAAACCAACAGTGCCCGCTTCGTAGCCGGCGCGCTCATAAGCGCGCTTCAGGGCCTTGGCCTGCCCGCTGGGGCGCGGCGCGTAAATGCTCTTGAAGTTGCCGTCGCTGGATGTGCCGATGCCGCGCACGACTGCATAAATGCGGTCGTTGTCGCGCTCCGCGTCCGCCAGGCGCTTCATCACCAGCATGCCAATGCCCTCACCGGAGAGCATACCGTCCGAATCCGCGCTGAACGCGCGCAGATGGTCGCCCTTGGAAAAGGCCGGGGTCTTGCTGAAGCACATAAAGGTCAGGATGGAATTATCGGTGTCCACCCCGCCCGTGATCATCATATCCGCGTGACCCAATGCCAGCTCGCTGACCGCCAGGTTGACCGCCGCCAAAGAACTGCCGCAAGCCGCGTCCACCACACAGTTGGTGCCACCCAGGTCCAGCCGGTTGGCGATGCGCCCGGCTACCACGTTGCCGATGGCGCCGGGGAAGGCGTTCTCGTTCCAGGAAATGTAAGCCGATTTCATCTTCTCGATGATCTCGGGGATCTCCGCATCCGGGACTGAGCTGGTTTTCAATACTTTTTCCCACAGCGGGTACTGCAGGCGGTTCAGCAGCGGTTGGATCACCTTGGAGGACATGCCCACCATACCCAACACCACACCGGTGCGGTCCAGCAGCTCGTTGTTCTTCTCAGTGATGCCCGCGTCCGCCAGCGCGTCGCGCGCCACGATCAAGCCCAGCAATTGGGAAACGTCTGTAACCTCCAGGAAGTTTGGCGGCAGGCCGAATTCCATCGGGTCAAACTCGATATCCGGGATAAAACCGCCGTACTTGCTGTAGGATTTGTCCGGCGCCGAAGGATCCGGGTCGTAATAATCTGCAACACGCCAACGGGATTCAGGCACCTCGCTTACGCAATTCAACTCGGCCAGAATATTCTCCCAATAGCGTTCCAAATTGGGCGCTTCCGGGAAAATTCCGGCCAGGCCGACGATAGCGATGGGAGTCGTGGAGGGTGTCTGTTCCTGAGGGGTAAGGTTCTTTTTCTTTTGTGTACCCATATTCACATCCTTGCAGCCAACTGTTTTATTTGTCTACTCAATTAAGTACAAGTTGGTCTATTTGTTTTATGAGTAAACCCAAACGGGGTTCAAAAGTTACACCGGCTTATTAATCGCCCTTTAAGGGGCCTAATACTCACGCACACGTGAATTCATGGGTTTTTCCAGAAAAAAAAGTAAAAATTGATTTTCAAAGGGGTTCTTGGCACTTCTGAGGGCGCGGTGTTCCAAACCAGGCAAAAGTGAACCTTTTCCCGCTCAAATGGTACCTAATAATTGACGGAAAGACGATGCAAAACCCTATAATAGCTATGAACGGAATTACACGGGAAAAACTACGCTTCATGTACATGAAAACGGACGGGCATACCCACCAGAGCGCCGCTTCTGAGATTGAACCGGATGCGCTGCTGTTGGAACAAATCGCCGGCGGAGACGAAGGCGCGCTAGAAGCGCTGTTCGAGCGTTGCGGTGACCGCCTGTACGCTTACATCCTCGGCATGCTGCACGATGAATCTACCGCGCAGGATGTCCTGCAGGAGACCCTCATTGCCATCTGGAAACAAGCCGGCAGCTACCGAGGAGAAGGGCGCGTGGTCGCCTGGGCTTACGGCATTGCTCGCAACAAAGCCCTGCACGCTTACCGTGTACGTGAAAACCTGCCGCTGGATGAAGGGGCGGAAAATACCGTCCAAACCAATGACGGTGACCCGGAACGGCAGGCCCAGCTCCAACAGCGCAGGGAGATCCTGCGCCAGGGGTTGAATGCCCTGGCGCCCCAATATCGCGAGGTGCTGGACCTGTTCTTCTTGCATGACATGAAGTTGAAAGAAATCGCCGCGATCTGCAAAATCCCGCTTGGCACGGTAAAAAGTCGTCTGAACCATGCCCGCAGGGAGTTGAAAAACACCCTCGCCCGGCAGGGTCAATGCATGGAGGATCTCATATGAACGAACACGCTGAAGTTTTCGCGCTGCTGCCCCAATACGCCGCCGGTCAATTGACCGCGGTGCAAAAGCAGGCCGTCGACCGGCATCTGGCCGGCTGCGCCGCCTGCCGGGCCGAACTGGCCTTCTGGCAGGATGTCTCCGGGGTCGTGAAAGCCAACCCGGTGCAGGCTGCCGCGCCGCGCGCGGTGCTGCAGGCCGCCCTGGCAGAGATTCGGGCAGAGCAGCAGCACACTTCTCTCTTTGCGCATGTCTGGCAGGTGCTTAAAAGCCAGATACCCCTGGTCAGGAGCGAAATTTGGTCGGCTTCCTTTTTGGTGCTCATCTTGGGCTTTATCGTCACGTTGGTGGCAGACAAAGCCGCTGCCTTCTATGCCATCGCGCCGGTCGTATCCGCGGCCGGGCTGGCGCTCCTCTATGGCGGTAAACAGGACGCGGCTTTCGAGCTGACACTGGCCACCCCGACCTCGCAGGTGGAGATCTTGCTGGCGCGCTCTTTGCTGGTCTTTGCCTACAACCTGTTGTTGACCATCCTGATCTCACTGGGGCTGGTGGCTGTCTACTCGGTCAGCACGGTCGGATTGTTGATTTCCGAGTGGATCGCGCCCATGACCTTCCTATCCGCGCTCGGGCTGGGGATTTCTGTCATTGCAGGCTCAGAAAATGCCATCCTGGTCACCTACCTGATCTGGTTGAGCCGGTATTTGATGATGACCAGCGCCGCCCGCAAGTTCTTCGGGAGCGGTGCGCAGATTATGCTGAATTTTTGGCAATCCAACGCGATCCTGTACGGCCTGTCCGCCCTGATGTTCCTGTGTGTCATTGTTTCCCTCAAAAGCCATTCCGGCACAGCCAGGCAGCTGTCCAACCGTCAATAAACCTGATCTAGGAGTCTTTAATGAAACAATTTTTTGGCGTATTGCGCTACGAATACCGCATGTCGATCAAACGCAGAAGTATCTTGATCACCGCGTTCATTTTCAGCGCCTACTATATCTTTATGTGGATGACCAACGAATACCATTTCGATCTGGCCGAAAGCATCACGAATCCACTGTTCGCCCAGGCCGGGCAAAATGTGTTCGGGTTGAACCTCTTTTTCCCGGTCGTGGTGGGCATCGCCGCCTCGGACCGCGCCGTGCGGGATTTCAAACTGGGCACGCGTGAGCTGCTGCGGGCGACGCACCTGCACAATTCGACCTATGTGATGGGCAAATATCTCGGTGTGGTGCTTTCTTTCATCACCCTCGAGTTCGCCATTGTGTTTTTAGTCAGCACGTTGATTGTCTTTAAAATGCAATGGCCGGCGATCTTCATCCTCTACAATCTCCTGTCCGTCTTGCTGATATCCGCCCCGGGGCTGTGCTTTATCATCGCTTTTTCTCTGCTCTGCCCGCTCTTCATGCCCCTGCGTGTGTACCAGATCCTGTTCACCGGATATTGGTATTGGGGCAATTTCATCAGCCCGACTGTCATGATCACCCTGTCTGACACGGTTCTGAACGCCAGCGGAGAATTTCCCATGACGGCCTTCCTGGGCGTGATGGTTTCGGCGGACTCGCCCGAGGTGACCCAGGCCAAAGCCATCGCCAATATCCTCACGCTCCTGCTGGTTGCCGCGCTAGCGCTGACCGGCATGACCGCCTACATTAATAAAACAGAAAAGAGGGTAGCATGAAAAACAATGCGCGCCCTTCCGCGAACCTGAAATTCAAATACACCTTCCAGGCATTCCAGAAGGACCAGTTTTGGCTGCCGGCCGCCATCATGGCGCTCTTTATGATCGTGGCGGTTTTCATCGATGGCACCAACCGCTTTAATACCTTCCGGGCATTTTTGGGTTTCACCCTGCCCCTCATCAGCGGCGGTCTGTCCGCCTACGCTTTCCTGGAAGATACAGCCCTGGAATTGCAATTCACGACCTCGCGTTCCGCTTGGAAGATGATCTTCGAACGCCTGTCCATCATTGGGTTGGTCATCACCCTGACCGCGCTGGTCTTTCAGGCTTACGCGCCCTTGATCGGCGTTGATCTGTCCCCCTTGGGCGGCTTGCTCGCCCGCCAGTTGATCTGGGCCGCGCCCTGCCTGGCCATGCTCGCCTTCGGCGCCAGTGTTTCGCTGCTGGCCCGCAGCAGCCCGGGCGGATTCGCCTTCGTAGGCGGCTTCTGGACGCTGCAGCTCTTCATGCGCGGTTGGTTCGCCGACAGCCCGGTGCTGCGCAACGTGCTGCTGTTTTACGGCGCTATGGACCCCAACACCCGGGCCGCCGCCGTCAACCAGCTCTCGCTGGTATGGATCTTCGTGCTGCTGTTGCTGGCAACGTATAACTTATTGAAAAAAACTGAAAGGTACATCTAAAGGGAATATCATGATCGAAATCAAAGGTCTTTATAAATCTTACGGCAGCGGCTCAAAGTCGGTCAAAGCGCTGCAGGGTATCAACCTGTCCATCGAAGCCGGCATGTTCGGCCTGCTCGGGCCGAACGGCGCGGGCAAGACCACCCTGATGCGCATTCTGGCCGGCATTGTCAATCCTTCGCGCGGCAGCGTGCGCGTCAACGGCCACGACCTGGCAATTGAGAGCGAACGACGCGCGGTCAAGTCTGTGCTGGGCTACCTGCCCCAGGAGCTAGGGCTGTACCCCGACCTGAGCGCGCGCCAGTTCGTCGACTACATGGCCATTCTAAAGGGTGTGGATAACGCCCAAGCCCGCCAAAAACGGGTGGACGAAGTCATCGCCATGGTCTCGCTGGAAAATGATGCCGACCGCCCCATCAAGGGCTATTCCGGCGGCATGAAGCGCCGCGTGGGCATCGCCCAGGCGCTGGTCAACGACCCGCGCGTGCTCATCGTGGACGAACCCACCGCCGGGTTGGACCCGGAGGAACGCATCCGCTTCCGCAACCTGCTGGTGGATCTGGCCTCCGACCGGGTGGTGCTCTTATCCACGCACATCGTCGGCGACATCGGCCTGACCTGCCGCAACATGGCCGTGCTCTCCAAGGGCCGCCTCTGTTTCCAGGGCAGCCCGCTCGACCTGACCCGCCTGGCCGAAGGCCACATCTGGACCATCGTCAGCCCGGACGGCAGCAAACCGGACGACGGCCTGACCGTGGTTTCCATGCAGCACATGCCTGAGGGGGTTGCCTTCCGCGTGGTGGGTGCCAGTGCCGAGCAATACCCGCAGGCGCGCCCTGAGCCGCCCAGCCTGGAAGACGGTTACATGTGGCTGATGAAAGGCAGCAATGGCAGGGACGCGGAACTTCAAGATTGATCTAAAAAAATCAAGCTTTTCGATAACCTTAAACCAATTGTGAAACGTTTTGGATAGTGCTGTCTGATTAAAACTTAATAAAAGAACCCTGAAACAGAAAGGGAGATTGCTTTTCCGGCAATCTCCCTTATTCTTATAAATATTTGCGCGAGATCTGGAATTACTCGTGCTCTACAAAAGTTCTGACTACGCGGTCCACTGCCTCACGAGCCACATCATCGATTGCCGTTCCAACCACAATGATGTTGACGCCTGTTCCAATAAAAGCCTTGAAATTATCCAGATTAATTCCACCTTCTGCTAATGTAGGTACTGAGACAGCTTTTACCAGCGCATCAATGCGTGCTTTCACCGGGTCCGCAATCTTGCCTGCTTCCACGCCTTCGTAGCTCATACCAGTCATCAAGCCGACAAAGTCAACGCCGATAGCTTCCATTTTCTTTGCAGTCTCGGCCACCTCTTTCGGCGTCTCACAGGGAACACCAAAAAGATGCCGGTCGGATGGATGTGCGATATAAGCGTCAATCAACAATCCATAACGGTGAGCAATATCAACCATATCCTTCAGATCTTCAATGGTTGATTTGTGCGTATGCAGTCCATCCGCACCAGCCCGGGCAAGTTTGATGACGTCTTCTTCTGTCAATGGGGTTGGCATAACCTCTGTAAAAGTACCCGCAGCACCTACCGTAATATAGATATCATTCCCGACCACATTTCGGACACCATGGACAGCTTCTGCCATTTGGTCAACAGAAATTTCGTGCCGAAGGCCTTCTGCAACGTGCATGGAAGTCACGCCTTTATATCCACGGGCAAGAGCAAGAGCAGGGTGGTTGGGCTCGATCATGCGGGCGCCTGCCTTGACAGCGGCTAATGCCATACGTGCATCGTCGCCTGTGATTCCTGTTGACAATAGTGTGGTGCCATGATGCGCTTCTATCGCATCTTGAACTTTCTGTTTGGCATGCCTCATCTTTTGTTCCATATCACCAACAATCATTCGTTACCTCTTTTCTTATATTTATTATTGAATGTTCTATGCTTGAACTTCTTCAATCCCTTTTTTCTTTGCCACTTTATTTGCAATGATGGTCAGCACACAAGCGGCCACCATCGCAACCACCATCGATACCGCGAAACCCAAGGGATTGTTCGAAATAGTTGGCGCTACCAAAGTGGGTAAATAAGCCACGCCGCGGGCATCAAAGAATCCAATGAACGCGCCGCCTAACGTAGCCGAGAACAAGGCAATGGCAAAAACCCACTTGTCGGAGAACATGAAGGGGTAAGCTGCCTCTACAAAAGTACCAAAAGCAATGTTTACGAAAAAGCCGGGGGCAGCTACAGATGCTTCACTCTTTTCCTTAGGCGCGATGATATTTGCCAGAGTGATACCGGCAGACACCATGACCAAGCCAACCATGTCCACTGCACCCAGAAAACTGTTGCCTTGTGTTTCCATCTCAAGCAAGACGATCGGCAAGATTGCAGCATGATAAACTCCCCCAATGATAGCCGGCCAAATCAACAAACCAGCCACGGCTCCCGCCAACACCGCGTTGTAATCCAACGCAATCTGGATCAGCTCGCGGATCGCGTTTCCACCCCAGAGGGTTACCGGCGCCAGGAGAAAATAAACTAAAAGACCGCCGCCCATACCGCCTAATGCACCCGCCACCAGGCTGGAAGTAGTTGTCGGGAAATGCATGCGGAATGACCACTGAAGCAGATAGCTCGCAAAAATCCCAGCCAGCACACCACCAACAATCCCGCCCAAAATACCGCCATTTACCGACAGGACACCCGCCACCACACCGGCAACAATACCGACCTCATCCAATCCTGACACTTGTTTGGCAGCGACCACTGCTACCACAACCGGCAAAGCTGCTACCAGGATATCGAACAACGGCCCAACCGAGTCTTTCAAAAAAGAAATATTACCCACTGCTAATGTCAGCACCATTGCGATGAAAGCGGGCAGGGACGACATCATAATACTGCGCAAGTGAATGCGCTTAAAAATATTGCCGGTATCTATTTCAGTTGATTTTCCAATGACAGGGGTATATTTTGTTTTCCATTTGGAAGAGAAAGCGGAAATGTACCCTACCGCCCGGGTCCGGTTGGTGGAGCCGGTTGTTCCTGAAGAAGAGATCACATTCGCGCCCATAGAACGTGCCTCTGCCATCGAGGTACCGCCAGTCCCCGCTACGGGAATCTTCATCTCCGCGGCAGCTTTTATGACATCTTTGTTAATCCCTTTGGGATCCGCAGAAACCATGATTACTCCATCGATCTCACCTTTACGGATAGCTGCCGCGATCTCCGTACATTCTTTCTGAGCTTCCGCATTTACTTGATCCAGAGTTCCTTCGGACTTTGTTTCCAATCCATTATTTCCAACTACCCAGAGTGCGCCCTTGGTCTGATCAGTAATATGATCCATACTGGTAGAAGCGGCAACAAAGGAACAATGGCTGATCTCCAATGAAGCCGCTTTTGCCTGCATACCAATTTCTTCCAATAAAGCCTGAGGATTACTCCCTCCTAACACAAACAAATGACCACCGCTGCTTCCAATTACTGCAATTTTCTTCATTTCACTCTCCTAGGATTTTTACAATTATTAAAATAAACTTTGATCTATGCGATGATTTAACACCTTCCTCTTTGAAAAATTATTATTCTTTTTATTCCTCCGTAAGGAATTATTGTTATAATCAATATAGTTGTAACTGGAACTATTCGTCAATGTTAATTCTGTCTAGCGCGAATTAATCATTATAGGAATAAGCTAATGGTAAATGCTATAAAGAAAGATTTCTTTCTACAAGAAGAGGAAATTAGCGGTGAAATTTTCAATACCTGGTTGAATAGATGCGGTATCTCCCGCAACCTGGCCTTGGATGAGATTAACCAAAGCAGCAAATTATGTGAAAAAATTGGGATGAAAACTTTCCAGCAATGGACTTCAGCAAACGAGTCGGCAAAAAAAATCAGCGCTAAGCGGGAAGAGGAGAGTGGAAATCGCGTAGTTGCTATCGTGGAATGGTTTTTCAATGAACACCTTCACCGCAAAAATGGCTTCATGCTGACGGCAGAGTTAGCCAAGATTATTGAAATCTATCGTGACATTCCTGTCACAAATCGTCTTCAGCTCAACCGCATTCTCCATGACCTAAAGATCGCAAACAATGAAATCGAAACCAAGCTCCCAATTAATTCAGATTGGAGAAAGCAATTATGCGAGGAACCTGTTTGTGCATTTGTAATGGATAAATATTGGTGTTTGCGGGCAACAACACATTATGAGCTGGCTTTTGCGGGTTACACGGAAAGCGATTTGAAAAATTGGGGTTGTTGGCAGCGATTGAATTCAAGCATGGGCGGTATTCCAAAACATTTTCAGAACAGCCCAATGAGCAAAACTCGCGGACCCTACGCGCAAGAATACTATATCAAACAAATGATACGTTTTCGCTTATCAATTTCAGAATTACTTAGAGGGGAAGATGAAAGATTATCTACCATCATGGAATTGCTAAACGAAATTCCGGATTTTAATAAAATTTGGGATTTATCCATCCAACAAGAGCACGAGCATCTTTCCAATTCCTTCGGTTTTCCAGTTCCTTTTTTTCGGAAGGATGGAACACTATTGTGGATGATGGAGTTCAGTACGCCAATTTCGAATACGGATGGCTTTCAATTGATCAGTTGGACTCCGATCAACCGCGATTCCAGTATATATTTAGCTGATTTAACCAAGTCCATTGATGAATCCGGTGAATTTTCTAAGCAATGCTTTTTTGTTGAGGACTATGCTGAGTATTTCACCGAAAAGCAATGCAAAGCGCTGGGTATTGTATCGCCCAATTCTTAAACCATCAGGGTACTAAATCTCACAGGCATTTAGCTTGCTTCTATTTAAAATCGCATAATACTACGGGGTTTCCATGTTCTTCCACCAGCCTGCGCACATCTTCGAATGCCAGGAAGATGGTCGCGGTGTTCTCCATCGGGTGGATACCGATCTGTTGGCCCCGCAGCGCACGGTCAAACACCACAATCACATCCTTCTGTTCATCGTTTAAAACCCCCAGCGGGGTCACGTGCCCTTTTTCCAGGCGCAGCCATTCCCACAGGTCGGCCTCGCTGGCAAAGCTTAACTTGCGGCTGGGGATGCGTTCGGCCAGGGTTTTAAGGTTGATGCTGCGGTGGCCGGGCACGCTCACCAGGTAAAAGTTTTTCTTTCTGTCGTCGCGCAAAAAGAGATTTTTAACGATCTGCTCCGCCTGCGGCAGGTGCAGCGCGTCCAGATCCTCGATCGTGTAAACGGGGGATGCTCGTAAACCTCATAAGGAATATGAGCCTGGTTCAGCAGGGTATAAGTGGCTTGTTTATCGACCATAGTATTGACAGTTTATTGTACGACGGTCGTCCCGCGTTGATAAGGAAATTGGGTGAACCGGTCGTCTTTCCCCAAAGCAAGCTCAACAACAGGCGATAACCCGGTTAAAATAAGGTATGCCTGATCTCCAAGCGCAGCTCCTCGAACTGATCCGCCTGACCGCCACCAGCCTGCCTCCGGACGTGGAAACGGCCCTGCAGGACGCGGCTGAGCGGGAGGATGCCGGTTCAAGCGCGCGCAACATCCTGCAAACCATACTGCGCAACGCGGCCATCGCCCGTGCAAACAGCACGCCCATTTGCCAGGACACCGGCACACCCAACTTCTACGTGCGTTACCCGCAGGCTTATTCCACCCTCGACTTGAAAGCCGCCATGCGCGCCGCGGTATCCGTAGCGACCGAAAAACACTACCTGCGCCCCAACGCCGTGGACAGCCTGACCGGCCGCAACAGCGGCGACAACCTGGGCGACGCATATTTTCCCGAATTCCATTTCGAAGAACACACCGGCGACGACCTGCGCATCACCCTGCTGCTCAAGGGCGGCGGCTGCGAGAACGTCGGCTGCCAATATGCCCTGCCGGACGCGCGCCTGAAAGCCGGGCGCGACCTGGAAGGGGTGCGCAAGGCCGCCCTGGACGCGGTCTTTCAGGCCCAGGGCCGCGGCTGTGCCCCGGGTTTTCTGGGCATCGCCATCGGCGGCGACCGCAGCACCTCCTTCGCGGCCTCCAAGGAGGTCTTCCTGGAGAAGATAGGCGAGCACCATATCGATCCCGAGATCGCCGCGCTGGAAGCGCGCATTACGCGCGAAGCCAACCAGTTGGACATCGGCCCCATGGGGCTGGGCGGACATACTACCGTCCTGGGCACGCGCATTACTCAGCTGCACCGCCTGCCCGCCTCCTACTTTGTCAGCGTATCCTACATGTGCTGGGCTTTCCGCCGCCGCAGCCTGACCGTAGCTTACGGAAAGGCGATATATGACTGAAGCAGCCATCTCTTTGAACACCCCCATCGCGGACGCAGCCATCCTGGCCCTGCACAACGGCGATGCCGTCCTGCTAAACGGCGTCATCGTGACCGCCCGCGACCGGGCGCACCAGTGGCTCTACGAGCGCTTTATCCGCCGATCCGTCGCGCCCACCCCCGAAGACCTTCAGGTTTATACCGCGCTGAAAGCTCATTTACACAACGGCCTGATCTATCATTGCGGGCCGATCGTCGTGGAGTCGCCGGACGGCAGCTACCAGTTCATCGCCGCCGGGCCGACCACCAGCATCCGTGAAGAACCCTACCAGGCTGAAATTATGGAACACTTCAACCTGAAAGGCGTGATCGGCAAAGGCGGCATGGGACCGCGCACCCTGCAGGCCTGCGCGCAAACGCCTGCTGTCTATTTCCACGCCGTCGGCGGGGCTGCCGCCCTGATCGCTCAGGCGGTGGTCGAGGTGCTGGAGGTGTTCAAGTTGGAATTCGGCATACCCGAAGCCATGTGGGTGATCCATGTTGAAAATTTTCCCGCTGTGGTGACCATGGACGCGCACAACCGCAGCTTGCACGAGCAGGTATTGACCCGCTCTAAATGGAATTTGGAAAACCTGCTCGGTCAATAACGCGCAGCTATCCACGAAATAAACACCTGTGAGGAGGGATTCGCTATGAAATTCGGACTATACTTACCCAATTTTGGACCCTACGGGGATGCCCGCATCCTTGCGGAACTGGCAGCCCTGGCTGAGGAAGCCGGTTGGGATGGCTTTTTCCTTTGGGACCATCTCACGCGCTACTGGCCCACCGATGTAGCCGACGTGTGGGTCTCCATGAGCGCTATCGCCGCGCGCACGCAGCGCATTCGTTTTGGCGCGCTGGTCACACCCCTGGCCCGCCGGCGCCCCTGGAAGGTGGCGCGCGAAGCGGTCACGCTCGACCGGCTCTCCAACGGCCGCCTGATTCTGGGCGTCGGCCTTGGCAGCGGCGGTGGCGCGGATGTCGAATGGGGCAACTTCGGTGAGGAAATGGACCTGAAAGAACGCGCGGTCATGCTGGACGAAGGGCTGGAGATCATCAACGGCCTGTGGAGCGGGGAACCTTTTTCGTTTGACGGAGAGCACTACCACGTGAAAGAAAGCAGCTTCCTGCCCCGGCCCCAACAGCAGCCGCGCATTCCCATTTGGGTAGCCGGCAACTGGCCGCACAAAGCCCCCTTCCGCCGCATGGCGCGCTGGGACGGCATGATCCCCCAGACCAATCCGGCGGTGGATGACAATATCGAGGAACTGCAGCAAGCCATACAGTTCACTCTGTCCCAGCGAACATCGCCGCAGCCCTTCGATGTGGCTTACAGCCTGTCCCCTGCCCAGGCGCGGGAACCGCAGCGCTACGCCGCGGTCGGTGTGACCTGGCTGCTGGCGCAGCTCTATCCCACCCACTTCGGCGCGGACTGGAAAAGCGACTGGCCGATCGAAGAGATGCAGGCATATCTCAAAGCGGGTCCACCTAAAGATTAACCCTCGAAAGGAATTCGGGGCTTTGGCTATAGCCGCGTTTGCTAATCGCTTTTACATAATGAACAGTCTTTCACGATCAAAAGAAACCAGCATAATTTATGCTAAAATGCCTTAATCAATTCACACCATCTTAATAATTAGAAAATTTTCCACGATAATGGTAAAAGATGAGCCATTGAATGAATAGCGACCAGTTGGAACAATTTAAGATCATCGCGGAAAGCGGCAGCTTGACCAAAGCGGCCGAAACGCTATATATCTCCCAACCGGCGCTCAGTAAGACCCTCAAGAATCTGGAAGCGGAATTGGGCTGCAAACTTTTCTATCGTGGCCGCCAGAAGTTGAATATTACCAAAGAGGGCAAACGCCTGCTGGAATACGCCAACGCGATCATCACCACCATGAACAACGCCAGGCAGGAATTTATCAGCTACGACAAAAAGAAGAGATTCAAGATCTACAGCCCCGGGTATTACCTGCCCAGCCTGCTGAATGAATACTATGAGGAGAACATCGACCACTTGGACCTGCATGTCGAGCCCGATGACGTCATCCCCGCTATGCTGATGAACAAACATGCCGACGCGGTCATCGCCGATGATTATTACCTGCGCCATTACACCACCCGCGATATCGACCGCACGCCTTTGTTCAAAGAACAGCTTATCCTGACCGTTCCCGGTGAGCACCGCTGGTTTTTCCGCGATCGGATCCCCTTAAAAGAAATCCAGGGCGAGCCGCTGCTCTACATTGACATGCAGGCCGATGCCGATTATTGGATCCAGGAAGTGCTCAAGCTGAATAAGTGCAGCTTGAATGTCAAAATGAAGTTGGATGAAACCCTCTTCCGGCAAATGCGTGAGAATTTGCATTACCCGTATCTGAGCAGTTCCACCGCCGGTATCATCGCGGACAATACCGAATATCTGAAAGATCGCAAGATGATCCGCGTCAACGCGCTCTATTCCAATCGCTACGTTTACCTGTGGTATTACAAGAATAGCTACAGACCTTGGATGAACGTGATTGAGACCATCATGAAAAACGCGGCCAAATACGCTTCCCAGATCGAAATGCTCTAGTCCCCCAGCTGCCTCCCCTTACAGTGTCATAACCCCCATTCCTTCTCAGCCTGATCGAATAATTCAGTCAGCCAAATTGCTGGTTAATTTCCAATTTTTCTACATATAACCTCAAGTTATCTGCAATATAAACGATCGTTATTTTACATGGCCTTTCTACCTCTATATACTAACGCTATGCGACTTGGAATTATAGGAATTTATTGCAGAAAAATTACGGGTAAAGGAGATAACATATCGGAATAAATTTCACTAAAATAAGCTAAAAAGAGGATTGCAGTTCGAAAGGAAGGAGAATTTTGGAAAAAGATAAATTACGCGTCCTGTTAGTTTGCGGTTCAGGAGCATCCAGCGGTTTTATGGCTTCCGCCATTCGAAAAGCTGCTACAAAACGTGGCTTGGAAATTTCAATAACAGCCCGGAGTGAAGCGGAAATCGAGAATTACATCGAGGATATCGACTGCCTCATGGTCGGGCCGCACCTCGCCTATATTCTGGATAATGTCAAAAACATCGTCGGTGACAGAGATATCAAGGTCACCCTGGTAAAGGCCCAGGATTATGCCATCTTCAATGGCGAAAGCGCTCTTGATCAACTTTTATCGCTTTATTAATAATTAAAGGAGAGATTCAGATGAAGAAATTAGTCAGTTGGTTGGAAAACAGCTTTTCCCCCAGCATGCGCAAGATCAACAACAACGTTTGGGTTACAACGTTAAAGGATTCAATCTTACAGGTATTACCTTTCATTCTCTTAGGGTCTTTGTTCTGTATATTGGCTATTTGGTTCCCCGTCTTCTGGACGCCTTTTGGCTGGACTATGGGCATGCTTTCTTTGTTCATCGCCTTCCTGATCCCATTCAACCTGATGGAAAAGAAGGGCTTGCGCAAGCAGCGTCTCATCGGCGGCATGGCCAACCTGGTCCTGTTCCTGATTGTCATCACCCCCCAAGTGGTCGCGGACGGCACGATCGGCTTTGGGCATGATGCCCTGGGCGCCGGCGGTATGTTCATCGCAATTTTCTGCGGCGTTTTCACCGGCATTATTATGAGCGCCTTCGGTAAATTCTCTTTCTTCAAGGAAGATTCCGTCATCCCCGATTTCGTGCGCGCTTGGTTCGATGCCATGCTCCCCATCGGCATCGTCGTCAGCGCCGGGTGGATCATGGTTGATATTTTGCACCTGGATATCTACAATGCCATCCTGGCTATTTTCCAACCGATCGCCGGTTTCATGGAAACCTGGTACGGATTTGTCTTGATCATGTTCGTGTACACCTTCCTATATTCCATGGGAATCTCCAGCTGGGTACTGACCCCTGTAACCAGACCGGTTCTTCTAGCCGCCATCACAGCCAATATTGCCATGGCCGCATCCGGTGCTGCTGTTTCAGCGCATGAACTGAACGTAGTAACCTCAGAAACAATCTATTCTACATACTTGTGGGTAGGCGGTATCGGCTGCACACTGCCATTGGTAATCATGATGCTGCGCTCCAAAGCTAAATTCGTCAAAGCCATTGGCACCGCCAGCCTGGTCCCTGGCATTTTCAACATCAATGAACCGGTTGTCTTCGGCGCCATCGCCTGGAACCCCATCATGATGATTCCCATGTGGCTGCAAGGCATTATCTTGCCCAGCATCGTTTGGATCTTTACCAAGATTATCCCTCTTGCGCCCATCCCCACAGTCGTATTTGATGCCTGGTACATGCCCTTCCCCCTCGCCACCTGGTTTACAACCAGAAGCGCCAGCGCCCTCATTCTGCTGGTTGTGGTGATCGTCGTGGCTTCTTTGATCTGGTATCCCTTCTTCAAGACTTTCGAAAAGCAGAAACTTGAAGAGGAAGCAGCAGCTGAAGCAGCTTAAAACAGGTACTTTATAAGCATAAAGACAGGCTCTATAATCCTTCTCACAAATAATTATGGAGCCTGTTGTTTTTGACAAAATCCTTCGATTCTGACCAATCGGATGATTATCACAGTTTGACCGGAGTTGTATATCCATGAACGAAGAAATTATGAAAACTTCTATGGAGATCATCATCAACGCGGGGGATGCGCGCTTGTTCGTCCATAAAGCGCTAAAAGCCATAGCAGAATCGAATTACGCGCTCGCGGCTGAGGAAATGGATTCCGCCAAGAAGAAAATGATCGAAGCGCATAAAATTCACACCAACGTGATTCAATCCGAAGCGCGCGGCGAGGAGATTGAGTACACCATCCTCTTCACGCACGCCCAGGACACATTAATGACAATCAACAGTGAAATGGAACTGACCAATTCGCTGATCAATGTTTTTAAATCCCTTGAAGAACGTATCAAGAAATTAGAAGAAGGTAAATAACGAGCCATGAATCGGATTACTGGTTTTAAGAAAGATTTCCTCTGGGGTGGTGCCGTGGCAGCCAACCAATGTGAAGGCGCCTGGCAGGCAGGCGGCAAAGGCATGAGCGTGGCCGACATCCTGCGCTTCCGCAATGACATTCCCCTTAATAAAAAATACAACGAAGAAGAGACTACCGAATACATACGCGCGGCCATGCAGGATAAGGACGCTATCTATCCCAAGCGCTGGGGTATTGACTTCTATCATACCTATCAAGACGACCTGAAATTGCTCAAAGGCATGGGGCTGAATTCCTTCCGCACTTCCATTGCCTGGGCGCGCATCTTCCCCAATGGCGATGAGTTGGAACCCAATGAGGAAGGCCTCAAATTTTACGATGACCTGATCGACGAAATCATCACCCTTGACATGGAACCGGTCATCACCATTTCGCACTACGAAATGCCCCTCAACCTGACCCTCAACTACACCGGCTGGTACTCGCGCGAACTGATCGATTTCTTCGTGCGCTATTGCCAAGTGCTGTTCGACCACTACGGCGATAAGGTCAAATACTGGATCATCGTCAACCAGATCAACCTTATCGTACACGAGTCCTTTAACCATCTTGGCATCGCTGAGGACAAGGTCGATAACCTGCTGGAAGCCAAGTACCAGGGTGTGCACAACGAAATGGTCGCCTGCGCTAAAGCTACCCGCTACGCGCGTGAAAATCATAAAGATTTACACATCGGCATGATGTTCTCAGATAGTATCAGTTACCCCGCCACCTGCAAACCCGAGGATGTGTTCGCTAATTACCGCCGTAACCAGATGGAATATTTCTACGGCGATGTGCTACTACAGGGCAAGTATCCCGGCTATGCCTTCCGCTTCTTTGACGACCAGGGTATCCATGTGGAGTTCGGTGAAGGCGACGAGGAAGCGCTCACATACACGGCCGATTTCATGGCTATGTCCTATTACTACACACAGATCGCCGATGCGGAAAGCGTGTTAAAGAAGAAAACTTCTTACGACAATCCCTACATCCAAAACAGCGGTTGGGGCTGGGGTATCGATCCCATCGGCCTGCGCACCAAACTGAACATGTATTGGGACCGTTATCACATGCCCATCATGATCGCTGAGAACGGCCTGGGCCATTATGATGAAGTCGAAAAGGACGGCAGCATTCATGACGACTACCGCATTGAATACTTGCGCGACCACGTCGAACAGATGCGCGAAGCCGTGTTGGACGGCGTGGATGTCTTCGGCTATTTCCCCTGGGGACCGATCGACATTATCAGCTGCACCTCTTCCGAAATCAGCAAGCGCTACGGTTTCATTTACGTGGATATGGACGATTACGGCAACGGCAGCAAAAAACGCTCGCTCAAAGACAGCTATGCCTGGTACAAAAAAGTGATTGCAAGCAATGGGGAAGACCTCTCCTAGAACGCCAGCGATATAATTCGACCCGAAATCAGGCTAATGTAAAAATTGATTAGCCTGATTTTTATTTTAATAGGGGTATTAAATATACATATAATTATTAATTATAAGGTATCATAACTCAAATGCATTCTAAGGAATTCTGACGGTTTTGATAATAAAGAGAAGGTATACATAGCATGAATGATTATGAACTGCTCGCTGAAAAACTGGATTCACTGCCAAATGGTTATCCACCGACAGAAGATGGCGTTCATTTAAGGTTGCTTGAAAAGATATTCACGGTTGAAGAAGCCGAAATTGCCACACAACTCAACGCACTACCTGAATCAGTGGATGATATCGCCGCGCGAACCGGCCGGGATGTCAGGGAATTGCTCCAGCAGCTTAAAGCGATGGCCAAACGGGGGCTGATCACGATTGAATTAGGTAAGGGTGGGCTCAGGTTTGGGTTATTGCCTTTTGTAGTGGGAATTTACGAGAATCAAGCTGCTTCCATTGATAAGGAAATGGCTTTGCTTTTCGAGGATTATTACCAAAAAGCATTTGCTGAAGTGATGCAGGTGCAGCCGCAGTATCATCGGGTTGTCCCTGTTAATCAGACCGTAAGCAAGTCGATGGAAATTCACCCCTATGAGAATATACTGGACCTGGTCAACGGCGCAAAATCGTGGGCAGTCCTTGACTGTATTTGTCGTAAACAAAAAGCGCTGATCGGCGAGCCTTGCGAGCATCCCATCGATGTATGTATGGTGCTCAGCCCAAGGGAAAGAGCGTTTGAAAATCACACTTTTTACCATGCCGTCACCAAAGAAGAGGCGCTGGCCACCCTAAAACGCGCCTCGGATTCGGGACTGGTTCATTCGGTTAGCAACAATCAGCAGGGCATTTACTACATCTGCAACTGTTGCACTTGCTCATGCGGTATTCTTCAAGGGGTTGCCAAACTGGGAATTGCCAATGTAATCGCACGCTCCGCTTTTGTATGCAAGGTCGATGAATCCTTGTGTATCGGATGCGAAACTTGCCTGGATTATTGTCAATTTAAAGCTTTATCTATGGACACCACGGTTCAGGTCAACGCGGTAAGTTGTGTGGGCTGCGGTGTATGTGTACCGAATTGTCCCAGTGAGGCGCTAACTCTCATCCGTCGGCCGGAGGAAGAAGTTATGCCTATACCGGAAACCCTTATCGATTGGGGCAGCCAACGCGCAGCCTCCCGCGGCTTGACAGACAAACCTGAATGAAAAAATAAACCATCCCGAAAGATGGTTTATGAGAATTATTATCTGTAAATAAGATTGGAAAAAAGGTGTTCACCGGTTGCGGTTGAATGCCTTATTTCTTTTCCACCAGCACCACGTAGCCCGGTTTGTCTGTTTGGGCAGCCATACGCGCGCTGTTGTCCGCCAAATTCGCCTGGTCCAACAATTGGTTTAGTAAAGCCATTGTAGCCGTGTTGTAAACATCGAAAGCATTCTGCGCGCCGGTGGCGGGAATCAACATCGGATGGTTACGGCCGTTTTGCAGACCATTAGTTAAATCGTCCTTGCTCAGTTTCATTGTGAATTCATACAAAGTATCCACCTGGCCGTTTTTATAACGATTGACCTGTACCACTACATTCAACCAACCATCACCGGCATCGTTGATAGACTTAACCTCGTAGCGTATTTGATCGCCCGCGTATGTGATCCCATCCTGGCAGCAAATCAAGGTCGCGGAGATTTCCACCCAACCGCCCTGCCCGTCATTGAGGGCCGCATCCCAAATCAGGATGGCAATTTCCTTGCCGGTAAATTCACCTGAAATTAGGAAGTTGACAAACACCGAGCCGTTTGCCGAACTATCGGACGAGAGATGCACGCCGCGGATGTACTGATAACCTTCCGGTAATGCGTCAGGCAGATCCGTTACGGCTAATTGGCTATACTGTACATTGCCTGCGTATCCCGCCGGCAGCACCACAAAATCCGCCTCGCCAATATTCTGTAATCCGTCAACATCCAGGGTCAGAATGGTATCTGTCCGCAGGAACAAGTCGTAAACAACATCTTCCAACGCAAAGATTACATCCGGTTGTAGATAAGTAGAGCCACTAACTTCCAGTCTGGTCTGCGCGTAACCGCTCGCACGCTGGTAGAGCAGCACTTCGATGCTGTCCAGGCTATCCAGCAGGGTTTGCGCCATGAAAGCCGTGTCGGTGCCGTCGCCGCCGGACAGATAATCCGCCCCGCCGCCGCCATATAAGTAATCATCACCGCTCTGGCCATACAGATGATCGTCTCCGGCACCGCCGGTCAGGGAGTTGGCTTTGCCGCTGCCGTAGATGATATCGTCGCCGTTGCCGCCGATCACGTTCTCAAGCGAGGTCAACCCGCCCGTCACCATGGATGCCGTACCGGAAGTCAGGTTGATGGTTACGTCTGTTGTATATTTGGACAGATCCAGCGTATCGCTGCCGCCGCGGCCGTCGATGTTGCCGGGAACGCCGACGCCGTCGTTCAAGATAAAGGTATCCGCCAGCGCGCCGCCGATGTAGGTGTCGATGCCGTCGTGGTAGAGGGTTGCGCCCTCGGCCGTGTGGCTGCCACTGCCAGTGATGCGCCAGGTGGCTGCCGCGTCCAAGCCGCTCAAAGAGTCGATCTCCGCGCCGCCCAGGAGATTACCGATGTTCATGAATTCGCCGCCAATGATGCTGGCTTCTGTGCCGTTGAATCCGCTGAACGTGCCCACGGCCGTCAGGTGGAAGTTGCGCGGTGTCAGGTAAGCCGAGTAATCCAGCGTGTTCTCGCCGCCCTGTCCATCCAGGCTGCCCAGCAATTCGGCTTCATCCAGGAAGACGAAGCGGTCGTCCCCGGCGCCGCCCAACAGGTCAATCGGGCCGGCTGTGCCGGAAATGGTAAAGGTGTCGGCTGCCGTGCCGCCCTGGGCAATCTCAAAGCCGCTGAAAGCGATGCTCATGCCGTCCAGGCTGTAGGCCATACCGAGTTCAGCAATGCTCCACTGCGAAGCGCGGTTGGCGCCCCGGATGGTATCCGTGCTCGAGATGGCACTGCCCAGGATCATGGAGATATTGTTGAACCCATTCGGCAGGATCGTGTCGATCAGGCCGTTGAAGCCCAGATAGGTTGAAGCGCCGCCGAGGGTCACGCTGACTGCCGTGCTGGAAGCCGACAGGTCAATACGGTTGATGCCTTCGCGTCCATCCAGCGTGCCGTTCAATACGCCCTTATCTGCGAAGATGAAGGCATCGCTGCCCGAGCCGCCGACCAGGTTCTCCACGGTTGTTCCGGCAACCATGACGGTGTTCAAGCCGCTTACAACCCACAATCCGGTCTCTTGAATGGTGAAGGTCAGCGCGTCGCTCAAAGCGGAGAAGTCCAGCGTATCGCTGCCGAGTTCGTCAAGCTCCACAATGATGTCCTGGCCCCAATCCGCTTCAAAGACGTAGGTGTCGCTGCCTGCTCCGCCGCGCAGGGTATCATGGCCCTGACCGCCATTGATGCGGTTAGCAGCTTCGTTGCCGGTAATATCGTCGTCGTAATTGCTGCCGATCACGTTCTCGATGCTCAGCAAGGTATCGTTGCCGGCTGAACCGCTGACGGCCGTGCCGCCGGTCGCGGTCAGGATCACGGTCACCGCATCCGTGTTCAGGTGGTAATCGACCGTGTCGCTGCCCGCCCCGCCGTCCAGGATATCGTCGCCGCCCAGGCCGATCAGGATGTCGTTTCCGCCCAGGCTATAAATGGTATCGGCCGCGTTGGTGCCGATGATCGTGTTGTCGTTGTTGTCACCGTAAATGGTATTGCCGAAGGGGCTGCCGATCAGGTTCTCGATGCTGTTGATGCCCTTGGCAACGCCGGTAGCGGTGCCTCCCAACAGGCTGACCGTTACGGCCGAACCGTACAGGCTGTAATCCAGCGTATCCGTGCCCAGGCCGCCCTTGAGCCAACCGCTCAGGCTGCCGCTGCCGCTGAAGGCGAAGGTGTCGTCGCCGCCGCGCCCTAGCAGGTTCTCGAATGCGCTGAAGACCAACCCGTCCACCGTGCCGCTGTTGGCGCCATCGATAGTAAAGATGCTGCCGCCCGCCGCGCCGCGGATCTCGTCCGCCGCGGAGGCGTTGCCCACAAATTCCTCGAATTCGCTAAAGCCGCTGATGCCGCTGGCCGTGCCCGTGTCGATGTCCAGCACCACCGCAGTCGCGTAAGCGTTGTGACTCAGGATATCCCAGCCGGCTCCGCCCGTCAGGTATTCAAAGCCGCTGAAATTAAACGTGCCGTTGAGCGTGCCGCTGCCGGCCGAGGTCAGGCTAAAGGTGTCATCGCCTGCTGTGCCGGTCAGTGTGTCGCCATAGCTGCTGCCCAGCACACTATCAATGCCACTGAATCCATCCAATCCTGTTGCGATACCCGTACCCAGATTCACAGCCATACTGCTGCCAAAGCTCGTGTAATCCAGTTTGTCGCTGCCCGCGCCGCCGTTTACCATACCTGCGAAGGTCGCGCCGTTCTGCAATTGGAAAGTATCCGCGCCGCTGCCGCCCAGCAAGCTTTCGAAGCCGGAGAAGTCCAGCGTGCGCGTGCTGACGTACTGGGTGCTGCTGCCCAATTTCCAGGTAGCGTCCGCGTCCATGCCGGTCAGACTGTCGCCCACGGCCGCGCTGCCGATTAATTCATTGATGTTATCGAAGCTGCCCACAGCCGCTTCGCTGCCCTGGAAGCCGTCCAGGCTGCCCAAACTGCTCAGGGTCACCTGGCGGGCACTGCCATAGGCGCTGTAATCCAGGCTATCGTCATCCAGGCCGCCATCCAGCTTGGTGCTGCCCATGGCCGCACCGGCTTCCAGCACAAAGCGGTCATCCAACTGCGTGCCGCTGAAGATCTCTACGTTCGCGCCGGTATGTGTCACTTTGTCCGTACCGCCGCTCACTTCCACCCGATCGGAATAGAAGTGGAATTCCACGCCGCGCGTGCTGCTTTCAAACAAGAAGGTATCACTGCCGCCGCCAAAATCCTCGAAGACCACGTCCACATCGCTGCCGTCGCGGAAGATATAGCTATCATCCCCGCCCAGGCCGCTCAGGCTGTCATCGCCCGCCCCACCCTCGATGCGGTTGGCCGCGCTGCTGCCGGTCAGGTCGTCCGCGTAGGCCGAACCGATCAGGTTCTCGATGCCGCCCAAGCTACCGCCCAACACATCGGCTGAATTGGCGTTCAGGTTTACCGTCACGCCGCGGCCATAAGCGCTGAAGTCCAGCGTGTCCGTGCCAGAGCCGCCCTGCAGGCCGCCGCTCAGGCTGCCGTCGCCCACAAAGGCGATGGTGTCGTCGCCGCTGCCGGCCAGCAGGTTCTCGAAGGAACTGAAGTCGTAAATCGCGTTGACAGTACCGCTGTCGGCGCCGTCAATGGTGATGGTGCTTGTACTATTGGGTGCGCTCAGGGTATCGGCGGCTGCGCTGCCGATGAAGCTGCTGATGTTGGCAAAGGTCCCACCGATGGCCGTGGCGGTACTGTCGCTCAGGTCCACGCTGACGGCCGTGCTGTAGCCGCTGTAATCCAGGCTGTTTGTGCCCGCCCCACCGTCCAGGCTGCCAGCCAATGAACCGTGGTTGATGAAGGCAAAGGTATCGTCGCCGTCGCCGCCCAGCAGGTGCTCCACGCCGCTGAAGCTCAAACTGTGGCCGAGCGCGCCGTACAGGATGACGCTGTCGTCCACCTGCCAGGTCGCGGCCGCGTCCAGTCCGGTCAACCTGTCGCTCAACGTAGAGCCGGCTGTGATCCGGCTGATATTCGCGAAAGCGATGTTCCAACTGCCGCTAACGGTTCCGTTGAAGCCGGTCAGTGAACCGACCGAGAGCAGGTCGATCTCGACCGCGAAGTCGAAGTCGCTCAGGTCGAAGTGGTTATCACCGCCCTGCCCATCCACACTCAGGGCAAAGGAAGCGTCTTTCTTGAAGATAAAGGTGTCGTCACCCGCGCCGCCAATGAAGCGTTCGATGCTGCCTGACAGGGTGGTCAGGCTGCCGCCCAACGCGCTGACGCTGATCTGCGTGCCGGAGACCGTGAAGGTCAGGGCATCCGCGGCCGCGCTGAAGTCGTAGGTATCCACGCCGCTCGCGTCCGCAACTGTGTCATCGCCCCAGCCGTCCGTGAAGGCATAGGTATCGTTACCCGCGCCGCCGTTGAGCGTGTCGTTGCCCGCTCCGCCCTCGATGCGGTTATCGCCGGCGTTGCCCGTGATGACGTCGTCAAAGGCGCTGCCGATCACGTTCTCGATGCTGACCAATGTGTCCGTGCCGCCCGAGCCGCTCACGGCCGTGCCGCCCGCGCTGGTCAGGGTGACGGTCACGCCGTCCGTGTTGAGGTGGTAATCGACCGTGTCGATGCCCGTGCCGCCATCCAGAAGATCATTCCCACCCAGGCCGATCAGGGTATCGTCCCCGCCCCTGCCGTAAATGGTGTCGTTGCCATCCGTGCCGATCAGGATGTTGTCGTTATCGTCGCCGTAGATGACGTTGCCGACCGGGCTGCCGATCAGGTTCTCGATGCCGCTGATCCCGCCGCTCACACCGGTGGCGCTGCCGCTGGCCAGGTTGACGCTGATGCTGGTGGTATAAGCGCTGTAATCGATGGTATCGCTGCCGGCCCCGCCCATCAGCTTGCCGCTGAAGACCACGCTGCCGATCATCGCGAAGGTGTCATCCGCGGAACCGCCGCTCAGAGTTTCAAACGAGCTGAAGGCTAGTATGCGTCCGGAGGCCACATCCTGCAGGAATAAATTCCCGTCTTCGATGTGGAAGAGCGTATCCGCGTTGTGTCCGGTCAGAGTATCCGCGACCAAACCGCCCACGATGGCGTTGATATTGTCGAATGAACCCAGGCTGGTTTCCGTGCCTTTGAACCCGTCCAGCATGCCGATGCCGGTCAACGTCACTTTTACGGCCACCTTGTGTTCAGCGTAATTCAGTGTGTCGCTGCCCAAATGGCCATCGATCAGGCCGGACAAGAACGTGCCCTTGCCGAAGGTGAAGGTATCATCGCCGCTGCCGCCGGTGAAATTCTCGACCTGGTAATGATCCTGCAGCACCTGGTTGGCGCCGTTCAGGATGGTGGCGATGGTCAAACCACCGCTCAGATCAAAGCGGAAAGTGCTGCCGCTGGTGACGTTCTCCAGGCTGATGGTGTCGGAACCCTCGCCGCTGTTTTCCATGACCAGGTCCACGCCCCAATTGTCGTTGAAGACGTAGCGGTCATTGCCCAGGCCGCCCACCAGCGTATCATCCCCGCCCATGCCGTTGAGGATGTCGTTACCGGCATTGCCCTCGATGCGGTTGACCGCGCCGTCGCCGGTCAGGCTGTCATCGTAGGCCGAGCCGGCCAGGTTCTCGATGTGCGCCAGGCCGCCTGTGCCGCCGGCTAAACCGCTGGTCAAATTGACCGTGATACCGCTGTCGTAGCTGCTGTAATCCAGCCAATCGATGCCCGCCCCGCCGTCCAGCGTTCCGCCGATGCTGCCGTTGCCTTCCATGGTGAAGCTGTCCGCGCCGGAACCGGCCATCAGGTTGTCGATGTCGGAAAACAGTAAGACCGCATCGGCCACATGGTAGCTGCCGCCGTTGATCTGGTCAATGTGGAAGCTGCTGTCCGCGTCCAGCGTGGTCAGGCTGTCGCTGCCGGAGCCGCCCATCAGTTCGTGAATGCCGCTGAAGCTGCCACCCAATACCGCTAATTCGCTGCCGCTGAAACCAGCCGCCGCATCGGATGCGCTCAGTGTAATGGCAATCGGGGAGGTCATGCCGCTGTAATCCAGCACGTTGGCGCCCGCCCCACCGCTTATGTCCCCGTTCAGCTGGCCGCCCTCAACAAAGCGGAAGGTATCCAAGCCGTCTTCGCCGATCAGGTCTTCAATGGAAGCCATGGCCAGCGCGCTTACCGCGCCCTGCGGCAGGTAGTTGCCGCTGCCAACGCCGTCCACCGTCCAGACGCCGTCCGTATCCAGACCCTGCAGGCTGTCATGGCCCGCGCCGCTGTGGCCCGTGATGCTGCTGATGTTGCGGAATTCCAGGCTGATGCTGGCTTCCATGCCGTTGTAACCACTTTGGCTGCCGAACCCGGTCAGGTCAAAGCTGCGCGCGCTGTCATAGTTGCTGTAATCCAGGCTGTTGCTGCCCGCGCCGCCATCCAGATAACCACTCAGTTGAGCCGTGAAGGAGAAGGTAAAGGCATCGTCGCCGCCCATACCGTGCAGGTTGCCGCTGTGGTCGCCGTACAGGTTGAAGGTGTCCACATGCGAACCGCCGTACAGGTCTTCAATGGCATTGAAGTACAGCACGCGCCCGCTGGTCTCGTCCACGTAATTGTCCAGCCCGCTATAAATGTTGAAAGTAGCCTGCGCGTCGCGCCCGATCAGTTCGTCGTTCAAGGCCGTGCCCAGGATCTTTTCCATGTTGAGGGCGTCTGCCGTGATGGAATCCACGCGAATGTCGAAACCATCCGTCTCGCCCAGTGCCGGCAGCAGGCTAAAGCTGCGCGTCTGGCCAAAGCCGCTGTAATCCAACGTGTCCAGTCCGGCCTGCCCGTCGAAGAAGCCGTCCAAAACTGCGCCGGCTTTCATCACCAGCGTGTCGTCGCCGTCGCCCGCCCAGATCAGTACGGATTGGCTGCCGCTCTGGATGGTGAAGACATCGTCGCCGGTGCTGCCGATCAGCCAGTAGAAGCCGCTGAAGGTCAATATCTCCAGGCTGTCATCCGCCTGGTAGAAGTTGGTCGCGCCTGCGACCGTCCAATGGCTGTCATGGCTCAAACCGGTCAGAGTATTATCCAATGTGCTGCCCAGCAGGATATTGATGTTGTCAAACCCGGAGGGCACCAGCTCATCCGCGCCGGCGTAGCCGTCGTGGCTGCCCAAGTCTTCCAGCGTGACCGCGATGCTGTCGCTGGCCGCGCGGTAGTCCAGCATGTCCGCACCCGCGCCGCCGTCCACACGCCCATCGATCTGCGCGCCGTCCGCGAAGATGAACTGGTCATCGCCCGAACCGCTGTACAGGTTCTCGATGGCGAAGGAAGCATCCATTATTTCATTTTCGGCATCGGTTACGTACAGGTCGGTAAGCCCGATTTCGAAGGTCAGGTCGCTGGTCACGCCCGTCAGGTCCAGACTGTCAAACCCGGCGCTATCGATAATACTGTCGCTGCCCCAATCGTCCGTGAAGACGTAGGTATCGTTGCCCGCGTTGCCGGTCAGCGCGTCGTCTCCGCCCAAACCGCTGATGGTGTTGTTGCCGCTGTCGCCAATCAGGATGTCGGCGAATAGCGTGCCCACGATGTTCTCGATGCTGACCAGGGTATCCTCGCCGCTTTCGGCACTGCTGGCTTGGCCTAGGGTCAGGTCAACCGTGACCCCTTCACTCATGTTAGTGGAGTAATCCACCGTATCGCTCCCCAGGCCACCATCCAGCAGGTCGTTACCGCCGCGTCCCTCAAGAATGTCATTCCCGCCCCGGCCGAAGATTTCGTCATCACCGGCAGTGCCCACCAGGTGGTTGGCGTTGTTGTCGCCATAAATTTCACTGCCGCTGTCACTGCCAATTACATTTTCAATACTGGAAATACCGTTCAACACGCCGGTAGCTTCACCTGTTAGCAAATCCACACTGACGCGTTCGCTGTACAGGCTGTAATCCAGTGTGTCCGTCCCGGCGCGCCCGGCAATGCTGTTGTAGCTGCCCGGCAGGACCGCGTCGCCGTTGAAGATGAAGGTGTCGTCGGCTTTGCCGCCTACCAGGTTCTCGATGCCGCTGGTGTAGAGCAGATATACACCGCTGATGTAATCGATGTGGTCACTATAGATATCGAATGCTGCCGTCTGGTCCAAGCCTTCCAATGAATCGATGCCCAAACCGCTGGTGATCAGGTCGATGCCCAGGAAACCGTCTCGGATGCTGTGTTCTTCGCTGCCGTCGAATCCGTCCGCGCCGACTGCCGTCAGGTTGAAGTACAACTGCGCGCCCGTAGTGGTCGTATCCCCGCTGTAATCCAGCAGGTCGCTGCCCGCACCGCCGTCGATCAATCCCAGCAGGCGCCCTTCGTTCAGGAAGATGAACTGGTCGTCGCCGTCGTTGCCGTACAGGTCATAGCGTTGCGTGCCGTCGATATAGAAGATATCGTCCGCCTGGCCGCCGCGCACAGCCTCGATGCCATTAAAGGTAACCGAGTTGGCTCCGCTTTCAATGCGGCCGCCCAGCAGATCAATGGTCAAAGCTTCTGTGACGTCGCCGAAGTCCAGCGCGTCACCCGTGCCGGCCGAATCCGTTACCGTATCCTGGCCCCAATTGTCGCCAAACACGTAGGTATCGCTGCCCGCGCTGCCCTGCAGGCTGTCGCTGCCCGCACCGCCGGTGAGCGTGTTATTCTCGTCGTTGCCGATGAGGGTATCATCGTAAGCCGAGCCGATCACGTTCTCGATGCTCGCGAACCCGCCCGCCAAACCGCCGTTGATGCCGGTGGCTGTGGCATTCGCCAGATCCACGTCAACACGCGTGGCGTAGCCGCTGTAATCCAGCGTATCCGCGCCCGCGCCGCCGTTCAACCCACCGCTGTACGTTTCCGTTCCATCCAACACAAAGGTGTCCGCGCCGCTGCCGCCGTTCAGGTAAGCAAAGCCCTGCAGGTTAATGTATAGCCCTTCAACCGAGTAGCGCACCACCGTACCCAGTGTGAAGGTGGCCGTGCCGTCCAGTCCGGTGAAGCTGTTGCTGCCGCTGCCGGCCAGGATGCTCTCGATGGAAGCAAACCCGTCCGCCAGCCCGCTGGAAACGCCGCCCAGCCCCAACAGCGCGTCATAAGAAACCACTGTTGTCGTAACATCGCTGCTGTAAGCGCTGTAATCCAGCACGTCCGCGCCGGCGCCGCCGGAAATACCACCCGCGAAGGTCGTGCCTTCGCTCACCCAGAAGGTATCCGTGCCGCCCCCGCCCACCAGGCTGTCAAAGCCGCTGAAGACCAACACATTGGTAGCGGTGTAAGTGCCGGAAGTGTTTTGCAGCGCCCACAGCGCGTCCGCGTCCATGCCGGTCAGCACATCGAAACCGGTCAGCGAGACGATGATTTCTTCCACATCATCGAATCCGCCCGGAATGATATCCGCGTAGCCCTGGAAGCCGCGAGTCGTGCCCAAACCGGTCAGGGTGAAGGCCGTACCGCTGCTATAATCGCTCAGGTCGAGGGTCAGTTTGCCGTCCGATCCATCCAGTGTGCCGTCTACTACCGCACCGTCCTTGACCACCACCAGGTCGTCCGCGCTGCCGCCGATGAAGTGCTCGATGAAGATGCCGTCGTGCTCCGCCAGGTTCAAGCCATAGGCCACCGTGACCTGCGTCGGGTAGAAGGTAAAGGTCAGCGGCTGGTCAACCGCGGAGAAATCGAGCGTGTCGTCGCCTTCGCCGTCCAGTTCCACCACCACGTCGCCGCCGAAACCATTGGCGAAGCGGTAGGTGTCGTCCCCGTCCCGTCCGGCCAAATAGTCGTTGCCCAAGCCGCCCTGCAGGGTATTGTCGCCGTCGTCGCCGTATAGCCAGTCATCGTAAGCCGAACCCAGCACGCCCTCAATTGAAGCAATCGAAGCAATACCGGGTACAGCCGAGGTAGCCAGGTCGACGGTCACGCCGGCCGTGTAAGCCGAGTAATCCAGCCAATCTACACCATCGTTGCCGTCAATGCGCCCGCTGTAAGCCGCGCTGCTTTCCAATTCGATCCGGTCGTCGTGCGTCGTCGCCAGAATTTCTTCGATGGAAGCATTGAACGTGATCTGGTTGGCGCCCGACAGGACTTTGAGACCGCTCTTATAGATGCGCAGTGTCACCGCACCGCCCAACCCGCTCAGGTCGATCAGGTCGGTTCCGCTGGTGCCGCTGTCGCTGATCACGTCCACGCCGAAGCCGTCCGCGAAGATGTAGGTATCGCTGCCGCCCTTGCCGTTCAGCGTGTCGTTCCCGCCCAACCCCTGCAGGACGTTGTCGTTGTTGTCGCCGCCGAGGGTGTCGTTGTAGGCGCTGCCGACCAGGTTCTCGATGGCGCTCACCTTGCCGCTGACGCCCGTGGACTTCTGGTTGGCCAGGTCGGTGACCACACCGCTGCCGTACAGGCTGTAATTAAGCGTGTCCGTGCCCAGACCTCCGTTCAGCCAGCCGCGCAAACTGCCGCTGCCGCTAAATGTAAAGATATCGTCCGCGGCCCCGCCCAGCAGGCTTTCGTAAGCGCTGAAGAGCAGCGTGTCAACCGTGCCGCTGTCCGCGCTGTTGATCGTGAAGTTGCTGCCGGCAGCCTTGCCGTGGATCTCGTCTGCCGCGCTGCCGCTGCCCACAAAGGCCTCAAAACCGCTGAAAGCATCCACGCCTGTGGCGGTGTTATTTTCCAGGTCGAGAACCACGGCCGTGGCGTAACCGGCGTGGCTCAACACATCCATACCCAAACCGCCGTCCAGCACTTCAAAGGTGCTGAAGCTGAAGCTGCCGTTGACCGTACCGCTGCCGTCCGCTGTTACGTTGAAGGTATCGTCCCCGGCCGTGCCGACCAGCGTGTCATCATAGACACTACCCAGCGCGCCTTCGATGCTGATGTAACCGCCCAAAGCGGTGGCTGTGCCCGCGCCCAAATTAATTTCGGCGCCGCTGCCATAAGCGCTGTAGCTGATGCGGTCATTGCCTGCCCCGCCGTTCACCGTACCGGCGAAGCTGCCCGCGCCTTCCAGCGCGAAGATATCGTTCGCACTGCCGCCGATCAGGGTTTCGAAGCCGTTGAAGTCCAGCGTGTAAGTGCTCTCATATTGGTAAGTGGAACCCAGATGCCAGGTGGCGTCCTCGTCGATGCCGGTCAGGCTGTCGGCCGCGCCGCTGCCCGCCAGCACTTCATCCATGTTGGTGAAGCTGCCCGCGAAGGCGCTGCTCGTGCCGCTGAATCCGTCCAGCGCGCCCTTGCTCGTCAGCACCGTTCTGGTGTCGCCGGATAGGCCGCTCAGGTCGAAGCTGTCATGCCCGCTGCCGCCGGCCAGCAGCTCAAAGCCGCTGAAGTCCAGCAGACGGGTGCTTTCATATTGCGTGTCCGTATTGATGTGCCAGACCGCGTCCGCGTTGCGGCCGGTCAGGCTGTCGCCGCTCTCGGCGCTGCCGATAATTTCATTGATATTGTCAAAGCTGCCCGCCGCCGCTTCCGTGCCCTGGAAACCGTCCAAGCTGCCCAAATCAGTCAGGATCACCTGGCGCATGCTGCCGTAGGCGCTGTAATCCAGAGTGTCGCTCCCCAAACCGCCGTCCAGGCGGGTGCCACTGCTCAAACCCGCGGCAGCCTTCAGCACAAAGCGGTCGTCCAGGTCGGTACCCACGAACGCTTCCAGGTTACCGCCGCTGTGGGTCACTTTGTCGGTTCCGCCGATGACTTCCACCCGATCCGTAAAGAAGGTAAATTCTACGCCGCGCGTGCTGCTCTCGAAGATCAACGTGTCATAACCGCTGTCGATATCTTCGAATACCACGTCCACGCCGCTGCCGTCGCGGAAGATATAAATATCGTCCCCGCCCAGCCCGCTCAGGCTGTCGTCACCCGCCCGGCCTTCGATGCGGTTGGCGCCGCTGCCGCCGGTCAGGTCGTCGGCAAAGTCCGAACCCACCAGGTTCTCGATGCCACTCAAAGGTCCCCCCAGCACGTCCGCCGTGCCGCTATTCAGGTTGACCGTCACGCCGCGGTCGTAGGCGCTGAAGTCCAGCGTGTCCGTGCCGCTGCCGCCGTTCAGGCTGCCGCTCAAACTGCCATCGCCTCTGAAGGCAATCGTGTCGTCTCCGCCGCCGGCCAGCAGGTTTTCAAACGAGCTGAAGCTGTAAAGTCCGTCCACTATGCCGCTGTCCGCGCCGCTCACGACGATGGTGTTATCGCCGTCCGAAGCGGTCAGGGAATCCGCGCCCGCGCTGCCGCTAAAAGCCGCAATATTGGCAAAGGTCCCGCCGATGGCTGTGGCCGTGGAGGTATTCAGGTTCACGCTGACCGCACCGCCTGTATAAGCACTGTAGTCCAGGCTGTTGTCGCCCAAACCGCCATTGACAATGCCGCTGATAGCGCCGGAATTCACGAACGCGAAGGTGTCGTTGCCATCGCTGCCATACAGGTTTTCAAAAGCGCTGAAAGCGTAGCCGTCAACCGTACCGCTGTTCAGGCCGTTGATGGTGAAGGTGCTGCCGGCCGCGGACCCGTGCAGTTCGTCCGCCGCGGAGCTGCTGCCAACGAATTGCTCGAATGCGCTGAAGTGCGCCACCCCTGTGGCTGTGCCGGTCTCGATGTCCACCACGACCGCCGAAGCGTAAGCGCTGTAATCCAGCACGTCTGAGCCCAGTCCGCTGTCCAATATTTCAAAGGCGCTAAAGCTGAAGCTGCCGTTCACGGAACCGCTGGCGTTGGAGGTGATGCGGAAAGTATCGTCGCCGCCTGTGCCGGTCAGCGTGTCGTCGTAAGCGCTGCCCAATACGCCTTCGATGCTGCTGTATCCGCCCAGGCTGCTGGCTGTGCCTGCGCCCAAATCAATTTCGGCGCTGCCCGCGTAATTGGCGTAGCTGATGCGGTCGCTGCCCGCCCCGCCGTTCACCGTACCGGCGAAGCTGCCCGCGCCCTCGATTGAGAAGACGTCCACCGCGCTGCCGCCCAACAGGCTCTCAAAGCCGCTGAAGTCCAGTGTGTTGGTGCTCTCGTATTGGTAGGTAGAACCCAGGTGCCAGGTGGCATTTTCGTTCAAACCGCTCAGGCTATCGGCCGCGCCGCTGCCCGCCAGCACTTCATCGATATTGGTGAAGCTGCCCGCGAAGGCGCTGCTCGTGCCGCTAAAGCCGTCCAGCAAGCCCTTGCCGCTCAACACCGTGCTGGTGTCGTCGGCCAAGCCGCTCAGGTCGAAGGTGTCGTGTCCCGCGCCGCCGTTGAGCGTTCCGGCGAAGGTCGCGCCGTCCGCGATCTCGAAGCGATCGTCCGCACTGCCGCCGGTCAGCAATTCAAATCCGGAGAAGTCCAGCGTGTTTGTGCTGGTGTAGGATTCGCCAGCGCCCAATTGCCAGGTGGCGTCGGCGTTGATACCGGTTAGGCGGTCGCCGTTTAAGCCGCTGCCGATCAGTTCATCCACGTTATCGAAGCCGCCAACCGCCAGCTCACTGCCCTGGAAGCCGTCCTGGCTGCCTACGCCGGTCAGGGTCACATTACGGGTAGAGGTGGAAGCGCTGAAGTCGATCTCATCATGGCCCAGCCCGCCATCCAGTTTCGTATGAGTCAGGCTCACACCGGCTTCCAAAACGAAGCGGTCATCCAGATCGGTGCCGACAAAGGCTTCCACGTTGCCGCCGGAATGGGTCATGCTGTCCGCACCGCCCACCACTTCGACCCAGTCGCTGGTGAAAGTGAACACCACGCCGCGCGTGCTGCTCTCGAAGATCAGGGTGTCGTAACCGCCATTGATGTCTTCATAGACCACGTCGATGCCGCTGCCGTCGCGGAAGATGTAGGTATCGTCGCCGCCCAGGCCGTACAGGTAATCGTTGCCGGAGGTGCTGATGATCACGTTGTCACCGTCGTCGCCGTAGATATAGTTGCCGCCGCTGCCGCCGGCCACGTTCTGGATATTGTCAAAACCGCCCGCCAGCTCGTCGTTCAAACCGGTGGCGATGTGCTCGCCCAGGTTGATGTACACCGCGCTGGTGTAAGCTGAGTAATCCAGTGTGTTGCTCCCGCCGCCGCCGTTGATGAAGGTGCCCAGCCCGCCGCCGGCTAACACCGCGCCGTCCGCGAATGCGAAGTTATCATCCGCTGAACCGCCCAGCAGCGTTTCGATATTGTTCAGCGTGCTCAGGCTGCCGCTGCTGGAGCCGATGTTCAGGTCAAGCAGTCCGATCTCAAAGGACAGGTCCACGCTCACCCCGGACAGGTCCAAGATGTCCGTGCCGCTGTCGTCGATGATCTGGTTGTCGCCCCAAAGCGCGCCGCTGAAGCGGTAGGTATCGTCGCCCGCGCCGCCTGCCAGGCGGTTGTTCTGGTCGTTGCCGGTCAGGTGGTCCGCGTAAAGCGTGCCGATGACGTTTTCGATGTTGCTGATGCCGTGCGTGCCCGCGGCCGTACCGGCGCTCAGGTCAACCGCGATGCTGCTCAGGTAATCGCCGTAATCCAGGGTGTCGCTGCCGGCTGAGCCGTCGATGCGCCCGTTATTGGGCAGGCTGTAATTGGCGCCGAAGTCAAAGGTATCGTCGCCCGCGCCGCCGATGAAGACCTCGATTTGCGTATTGTTGAAGGTGATCGTGTTCACACCGACCGTGACCAGCCCGTTGGGCAGGTCAACCAGCGCGCCCGCGCTCAGGTTGCTCAGGTCAATGCAATCTTCTTCGATAACCGCGCTCTCCGTGATGACGTCGCTGCCGAATCCGTCGAAGAACTGATAGGTATCGTCGCCCAATCCGCCGCGCAGGTCGTCGTCACCGCCCCGGCCGGAGAGCAGGTTGTCGCCGTTATCACCGATCAACACATCCGCGGCCGAACCGCCGATCACATTCTGGATGCCGACGATGGAGGTGATGCCGGTGGCCTCGTAGGTGGACAGGTCCACGGTTACGGAAGTGCTGTAGTCGCTGTAGTCCAGGGAATTGCTGCCGCCGCCGCCGTCCAAAGTGCCGTCCAGCGTGGCACCGTCCAGCATGACAAAGTCATCGTGCCCCGCGCCAGCGTAGATGCGCGCAGTTTCCGTACCGCTGATGATAAAGGTATCGTCCGCCGTAGAGCCATATAGCAGCTCGAAGCCGATAAAGCCCAGCAGCTGCGTGCTGCTGTCCAACTGGTAGGTGCTGTCCGCGCCGTCCAGCGTCCAGGTGGCCGCGCCGTCGGCAATGCCGTTCAGGCGGTCGCTGTCGCTGCTTGTGGCCAGCAGGACATCCATGCCGGAGAAAATCTGGCTCTGGTTCAGTTCGTAACCGGCATAGCCGTCCGTGTCCACGCCCATCAGGTGAATGTTGCAGGCGCTTGACGCGCCGGAATAATCCAGCGTATCCTTGCCGCTGCCGCCGACCGCGCCGTTCGTGCCGTTCAGTCTGCCATTTTCGCTGAAGACGAACTGGTCATCGCCTGCCCCACCGGACACGTTCTCAATGCCTGTGAAGCTGTAAAGGGCGTTGATCGTGCCGCTGTCCACGGCGTTGACGATAATAACGTCGTTGCCCGAACCGGCAGTTAATGTGTCTTCAAAGACCGAGCCGCTGAAACGCTCGATTCCCGTGAAGCCGCCGCCGATGGCTGTAGCTGTGAAGGTTTCCAGGTCGATCGCGATCGCGCTGGCCGTGTAAGCGCCATAATCCAGTGAATCCGCGCCCGCGCCGCCGTTGAGACTGCCCGCGAAGCTGCCATGGCCTTCAAAGCGGAAGGTGTCTGCTTCGCTGCCGCCGGTGAGCGTTTCGATATCCAGGAAAGCGATGGCATTGCCGCCGGATTGGTAATTGTCGCCCGCGTCCGTGAAGGACCAGGTCGCGTCGGCGTCCGTACCGGTCAGGCTGTCCGCTAAGGCGCTGCCAATCAGCAAGTCCATGCCGGAGAAGCCGCTCAGGCCGCTGGCGCTGCCGCTGAAACTGCCGTAAGCATCCGGTGCGCTCAGGCTGAAAGTAACGCCGCTCGTGTAGAGCGAGTAATCCAATATATCCTGGAATGTGCTGCCGGTCAGGATCTCCATGCCGGAGAAAGCCAGGCTGCCCGCGCCAATGCTGTAAGTGCCGGCCGCGCTGCCGTTCATCCGCCAGGTTGCGTCAGCGTCCAGCCCCTTGATGTTGTCGGTGTTGGCGCTGCCGGTCAGGATCTCCATGCCGCTGAAGGCGATGCCGGAACTCGTTTCGTTTCCGCCAAAGCCTTGCGCTGTTTCTTCCGTCAGGGTCAGGTCGAGCGCGTCCGCGAAAGCGCTGAAATCGAGCGTGTCGCTGCCCAACAGGCCATTCACCAGGTCGATGGCCGAAAGGATCAGGCTGCCGTTCACAGAAACGGTCTTGACTGCCGTCACGCTGAAGGTGTCGTCACCGTCCAACCCGTTGACTTCGTCCGTCTGGCTGCTGCCGACGATGGCTTCGATATTATCGTAAACACCGCTGATGCTGGAAGTCGAATGATCCGCTATGTCGATCACGACCGCATCCGCGTATGCGCTGTAATCCAGCGTATCCGTTCCCGCGCCGCCGTCCAGATCGCCGTTGAAGACCGCACTGTCCCGGAAGTAGAACGTATCCGCGCCGCTGCCGCCGTTCAACTGCTCGATGCCGCTGAAGTCCAGCGTATGCAGCACTGCGGCGTGTGTGCTCTGATACTGGTAGCCACTTTCGCCTAGCATCCAGTCCGCGTTCCCATCCAGACCGTTCAGTTCATCATCCGCTGTGGCGCTGCCAATCAGTCCATCGATGTTATCAAAACCGCTCAGGATGGCGTCTAGTCCGGAAGCAATCTCACCCTGATAGCCGTCGATGCTGCCGGCGTCCGTCAGGCTGAAGCTCAGGCCATCGGTGGATGCGCTCAGGTCCAGGCTGTCGCTGCCCGCGCCGCCATCGATACTGCCGCTTAGAACCGCGCCGTCGTTGAAGCGGAACGCATCCGCGCCCGCGCCGCCGTTCAGGTTCATCGTGATGCTGCCGTCCAGCGTGAAGTTGTCATCGCCGCTGCCGGCCGTGAATTCCGTGAACAGGCTGGTGGTGAAGTTGAACGTGTTCAGCCCGCTGGTCACGCTGCCCGTATCTGCCAGGCTGATCTCCAAGTCGGCTGTCACAAGGCTGAAATCGATGCGGTTAGCGTCCGCTTCCGTTTCCACGATCTGGTCGACGCCCCAATTGTCCGCAAAGTGGTATGTATCCGCGCCGCTGCCGCCGGTCAGGACGTTATCGGATCCATTTCCGGTGATGTCGTCGTTGCCGCTGCCGGTGGTCACTTTCTCGATGTTGAGGATCTGGTCGCTGCCCAAACCGGTGTCCTGGATACCCGTGTTGCTCAGGTCGATGGTCAGGTCCACGGTGGCATTGCTTTCGTCCAGCAGGTCCACGCCGCCGCGCCCATCCAGCAGGTCGTTGCCCAACCCGCCGCGCAGGGTATTCGCATTATTATCACCGATCAGCGCGTCATTCCCCGCGCCGCCCAGCAGGGTCTGGATATTGGACACGCCGGAAGTTCCCGTGGCTGCCCCGATGATCAGGTTGACCGTCACCGAGTTGGCGGCGCTGAATACCTGGTAATCCAGCGTATTCGTTCCGCCGCCTCCATCAATCGTGCCGTCTCCGCCTGCCAGGTTCACGCCGTCTTCACTGAAGACGAAGCGGTCGTCGGCCAGGCCGCCTTTCAGCACTTCGATGTTGTTTTCCAATGTTGTCAGCAGATTGCCGTTGCCGTTGACCACCAGGCCGGAGAAGGCCAATGTGAAGGTCAGCGAGAAGGTGATCTGCGAGAAGTCCACTTCGTCCAGCAGGCCGGACAGGTCATTGAGGATATCGTTGCCCCAATCTTCCAGGAAGCGGAAGATATCGCTGCCAGCGCCGCCATCCAGCAAGTCGTCGCCCGCCCCGCCGATCAGCAGGTCGTCCCCGTCGTTGCCGTATAAATAGTTGTCCCAGTTATCACCGATCAGGATATCGCCGTAAGCCGAACCCAGCACGGTTTCGATGCTGGCCAGCTTGCCCAGGATGTTGGTGGCTGTTCCGGCTTCCAGGTCGACGCTCACGGCGGAACCATAGGCTGAGTAATCCAGCGTATCGTTGCCGCCCTGGCCATTGATCTTGCCGCCCACCACTACGTCGCCGCTCATCACGAAGATGTCATTGCCAGCGCCGCCGCGATATTCGATAATTTTATCGTTCTGTTCAACGAACTCGAAGCGGTCATCCGCCCCGCCGCCGCTTACGTATTCGAAACTGTTGAACAGCAGCGTCACCGCGCCGGTGGTCACCTGGCTGGTGCCGCTTTCGTTATAGATGCCGAAGGTGCTGGCCTCATCCATGCTGGTGATCTCGTCGCCGGAAAGCGCGCTGCCGATGGCCCGGTTGATGTTGGCGAAGTCCTGGTTATACGGATACTCGTATCCGTTGAAGCCGTCGATATCGCCGTAAGCGGTCAGGTATACGTGGCTGACCGCCGCGCGGTCGCTGAAGTCCAGCGTATCCGTTCCCGCGCCGCCGTCCACCACACCGGTCACTGCGCCGCTGTCATGGAACAGGAAGCTGTCGTCGCCCAGTCCGCCAACCAGATTTTCAATGGCCGTGCCCGCGTAGGTAATTCCATTGATATTGTCGGTAATAACCAAACCGTCATCGTACAGATGGAACTGGATAGCGGTCAGGACTGCGTCCATGGCGATGATCTCATTGCCGTTAAAGGTGATGGTATCCTCACCGGCATCGTCATCTTCAAAGATCTGGTCGCTGCCCCATCCATCGTTATAAACGTAAGTATCGTTACCCAACCCGCCGCGCAGGCTATCGTCCCCGCCGTTGCCGGCGATGATGTTGTCGGCGCTGTCGCCTGTCAGTTCGTCATTGCCCGCGCCGCCCAGGATGTTCTCGATATTCATCAAGTGGTCGTCCAGGCTGCCGGCGATGTTGCTGGCAAAGCCGTCCGCCAGGTTCACGCTGATGGCACCCGTGAACAGCGCGAAGTCAAGCGTATCACTACCGCCCTGGCCGTCCAGCAATGTGGCGATGTCAACCCACTGCCCGTCGATGATGGTGGCCTGGTCGCCCAGGACCGCCGCATCGGTAAAGCGGAAGGTGTCGTCGCCCAAACCGGCGCGCACCACAACCTGCGCCTGGTCGTGCGTGTCGAAGATGAAGATGTCGTTGCCTTCGTTGCCGCTGATGAAGGTGTAGGTCTCGTCGGCCGTGTCTTCGACGGTCAGCGTGTCGCTGCCGGTGCCCAGGTAGATGTTGAGCACTTCGATATCGCTGTAGGTGATGCCGCCCGCGTAGGTGAAGCCGTTGATGATCACGTCCCCGCCCATGCCCAGTCCGGTCAGGCTGGTGTCGGTCAAGGTGCCGCTGTCGTCCGAGGGGCTCTTGTCGTTGTAGACGTTGATGGTGTCGGTCTGGTCGTCTTCACTCTCGAACAGGGTCGGGCTGGCGAAGAAGATGGTCAGCAGGTCGCCGTTCTCAGGTGTGACTTCCCAAACGCCGTCTTCCAGCGTCAGGATGTAGGTGCCGGCGGTCCCGCCTTCTTCGAATGCGCTGATGCGCCGCAGTTGGGTGACACTGCCAAATTCATCCAGAATGCTGACGAACAGGATTCCTGAGGACAGGTATTCATCGGTGTTCAAGTCTTCCAGCAATCCCGCGTCGATGGACGGATTGGTAAATACTAGCGTGTTGCCGGAAGTGGAATCGACCGCGCCGTCCGGGATGAACGCGTTGGTCTCGGTCGGCAGGGTCACTGCCGGTTCGATATCACGCGCCGATTCATCCAGCAGGTAGCCGGTGATGATGATCGGCCCTTCGATGCCGCTGCAGTAACCGGAAGGATCATCGCAGGTGGTGGTATCCTGGTTCAGGCGGTGCGACGAGCTGGTGAAGGTCATGATGGTGTTGTCCACCTGCGGGTCGTCCACAGCGATCACCACCACGGCCTGGTCGATATTCCAGTTATCGGGTGTAAAGACCAAAGTGTCGTTTTCCACCGTGGTTAGTTCGCCCGTGGTAATGGTGATGGTCACGTCCGCAATCGGCTGTGAGGCCAGGCGGATGTAATAGGTATCTGTGTTGGTGCCGTTGGCGCCGCCCGCCACTACGTAGGTCGAGCCGTTGGTTTCGGTGACGATGACGCTGGCCTGTTCGTAAATGACCACGTCCTGTTCGTTCACCACGCCGTCGAAATTGGCGTCCGCGCTGGCCAGGCTTTGCAGCAGGGTCACCTGGTGGGTGCCTTCCGCCACGCCGTCGGCAATAGCGGTCAGGCTGACTTCCTGGGCAACGCTCCAGTTATCGACCGTGAAGGTCAGGGTGATGGGCGCGATGTCCAGTTGGCCTTCATCGCCGCTATCCAACGCGATGGTCACGACCACATCGGACGTGGGCGCGCGCGTCAGGTGCACGTAGTAGCTGTCGCCGTCACCGCCCTCAACCACCCGGGTATACAGATCGGATTCATCCACCAACAGGTCGTAGTTGTCGTTATCGCGAATATCCACGCTGACGTTTTGGATCAGCGCGTGGTTGTAATTTTCGTCCGCGGAGATGATCGAATGGCTGATCTCCACGCTGCGTTCGCCTTCCTGCAGGCTGTCGTCCACCGAGCGGATCAGGACAGTCTGGTCGACGTCCCAGTTGCTGGTGGTGAAGGTCAGCACCTGCGCCCAGGTCCAGGTGGTGCCGCCGTCGGTGGAGATTTGCAGGTTGGCGGTGCCGTCTTCATCCGTGCTGGCGAAGGGCACCGAAATGGTCAGGTAAACGTCCGCGGTAGGTTCTGCGATCAACCGCAGCGTGTAAACATCGTAATCGCCCCAGCCTTCGGTCACCAGGCTGGTGGAATTGCTTTCAGTCAACACCACCGAAGTGCTGTCCGACGTGCCGGAGGTGATGTCCACGTCCGGTACCGCGATGCCGTCGTAATTCGGGTCATCCGAGGTCACCACGTGCTGGATGGTGCCGCTCAAGCCGGAAGGATCCAGCGAGACGATGGTCTCGGTCACGTCCCCGGCCAGGTCAAAGGTATCGCTGCCCAGGTTGCCCGAAATGACGGTCACGTATTCATCGCTGGAGCTGACGATGAAGAAGTGGTCGTCGCCTTCCATGCCGTCGATCTCCAGGCGCTCGATGTGGGCGTAGCTGACGCTCAGCCCCGCGCCCCACACGCCGTCGCTGGCGATCACGAAGCTGTCCGGGAATTCGGTGCCGATGATCACCACCGTGTCGAAGCCGTCGCCGCCGTCGATGCTGACCGGGGCGTTGATGGTGTATTGGATGACGTCCTTGCCGGACCCGGAGTTGATCTGCGTCATGGCCTGCTTGGTAAGCTCGTTGAGGATCACGAAAGCGCGCACGATGAAGGTATCGTCATGGTCGCCGCCTTCCAACCGCAGCACTGCCAGGTTGTGATAGACCTGGAACATATCGTTGCCGTCGCCGCCGTAAGCGGTCAACGCGAAGCTGACGCCGTTGCTCAGGTAGCCCTGTGTGGTCTCGACCGTCTCAAACCAGTCCTCGGGAGCCAAATTGGCACTGTCATCGCGCGGGGAGTCAAAGATCTGTCCGAATTGGAAGAAGTCGTCGCCCAGTCCGCCGTCCAACGTGGTGATGGAGGAGTTATCGTCCACCGTAAAGCTGTCGTTGCCGTCAAAAGCGTTCACGCGCAGGCGGCCGTTGATGGAATCGTCGTAACTGACGCGTTCCACGTCGTCGAAGCCGTCCAAGTCGTTATCCACGCCGTAATTGATCAATGCTACGTAATACTTGCGCAGCAGGAAGGTGTCGTCGTTGGTCGTGCCGTTGATCTCCAGCCAGTCCACACCGTCGTTGGCCGCGCCGCTGTCACTCACGTTGATGCGGTAGTTGCTGGTGCCGCTCAGGTTGATGATGTAAGCGTCCGTGCCGCCTTGCCCATCGAGGTCGATGGTATCAGTGCTTCCGTCGTGGCTGGAGCTGATCGGCAGGATGTCGCTCAATTCAATAGTATCCTCGCCCGCGCCGGAAAGGACGGTCGTCCTGACCAGCGAGACTTCGGGGCTGATGGTAATGCTATCGGCGTCATAGCCGCCCAGGATGATGATGCCTTCCATCAGGTCGCTGTACAGGGCCGCGTCGCTGTTAATGGTGCCGAAGAATTCGATGCATCCGCCTTCGGGGTCCACGCTGGCCTGGTCGTATTGATTAACTACCTGGTCATAAATGGTATGCGTGATAAAGCTGGTGGTGTTCACATCCTGGTCGACCATGATAATCAGGAACTGGCCGGCTTCGATCACACTGCCCTCCGGCAGCAGCACAGCGTCGCCGCCTTTCAGCGTCACGCTGGTGTCGGAATGCACCACGATACCGGGGTTGATTTGCAGGTAATCGGAAGCGGAAGCGTCAAAAGCGATGTCCGCGCTGTATTCGCCGCCGTAACCCAGCTGCAATGTGCCGGTCGTGCCGCTCTGCGAAACCTGCTGGACTTCCTGTGTGCCATCGGCGCCGTTGATGATGGTGCTGATGATGATCTCGCCGTCGAAACCTACGCCAATGGCGCTGATGAGCTCGTCCACGTCGCCGGCGTTGTTGAAGGTGATCGTCCACGGACCGCCGTCCGGGCCCATCACGGTCACGCCGCCCAACGCCGCGATGGCCGAGATGCTGTTCAGCAGTGCCTGGACATCATCAGCCGAATCGGCCGCGGTCAGCACGATCTCCAGCGGGCTGGTGATGCTCTCGTTGATCACCAGCGGGCTGGTAGTGGTGATGTAAATGGGTCCGTTGGAGGAAACGCCGTCCATTTCCGTAACGCTGCCGGTTTCCATCTTGCCGTGGTTGACCAGGTAAATACCCTCTGCCCCGCCGGAGAAACCTTCCAGGTAGCCGACGTTGGAAATGATCGGGTTGTCTTCCGCGCCAATCCCGCCGCCCGCGTACAGCTGGGTCTTGCCGGAGATGATATTCTCACCGTCCGGGTTGGCATTCAGTATGCTGGCTGGGCTCATCAAGAAGGCAATACCATCCACGGTGCTGACCGTGTACAGGTAAAGGTTTCCGACCGTCTCGATCACGTGCGTGTTGGTGTAGGAGCTGGAGGTAAAGGCACTGTCGGAGGCCGCTCCGGGGTCTGCATCGCGGTCGCGGGCCGAGTCGATATCAATATCGTTGCCCGAAACGCCGATGGACAGGTATAGGGATTCCAGATATACGCTGTTGCCCAAAATATCCGCCGCCGGGAAGCTGGTCAGGTCGTAACCGTCGAACTGGCCGTCGTAGATGGCGTTGACCGACTTCAGGTAAACATCGCCGTTGGCAGAGGCGACCTTATTGACGTACAGTGAACCGGCCGTCTCTCTCAGGAAGATATCGCCCTGCGCCAGCGCGTTCAAGACGCTGGTGCCGGTCAGGTCGAGATCCAGATAATTGTCCAAACTGCCGATATCGCCGGAGGCTTCCAGGTTGATGCCCAGCGCGGCAATGTTGGCAAAGTCGCTGCCCACGCCGTCCAGGATGGAGCCGTCCTCGGCCGCCAGGTGCACATGGCTCTCCGAATAGATGGTCTGCACATTCATGTCGCCGCTGGTTTCGTGAATGTAAATGCCGTCGCGGGCCGAAGCTTTCAGGGTCGCGCCGTCATACAGGTTGATCAGCAGCGGTGTGCCGCATCCGATGGTGTAGAGCGCGTTCAGCGCCTCTTCCACTTCTTCCGCGCTGGCGTCGGCCGGCAGCAGCTCGCTGTAATCGCCGTTGTATTCCAGACGGAAGCCCAAGCCGGAGCCGTCGGTGCTGATGAGCTGCACTTCGTAGCTGGAGACAGTGCCGTTGTTGACCACGCTGACCAGCAGGCTGTCCACCAGCGAATCTACGTACAGGCTTTGGAAGGTCTCGAAGTCGCCGTAGTTGTTGAAAGTAATTGTCCAGGGGCCGCCGTCCGCGCCGGTCACGCTGACCGCGCCGGTGCCGATCGAACCGGAGGAGGCTTCCAGCACCAGGTTGCCGCTGATGATGTTGATGACACCCGCGCCGGCCGCGTTGTAGATGGCCTTGTCGGTCTTGACGGAAACTTCGCCGCCGGCCGTAACCTGGTCAAGTTTGATGTCGTGGTCGTCTGAACCGATGAAGGCGTTCACGCCGGCCTGGATGGAGATGGTGCCGGTAGCTTCGATGTCCACATCCTCGCGCAGGTCGACCGTCATCTTGACTGCGGTCTTGGAGGTATCGGTGATGTCCACGATCAGGTCGCCGGCCGCATCGTAGAACTGGATGTCTTGCGATTCCGCGCTGGACAGGATCACTTTTTGGTCGTTGGTCAATCCATCCGCCAGCGGCAGGTCGATTGACATAGCTTCTTCGACCACACCAATGCTGCCCGAAACAATCAGGGTAATGGTCGCGCCGATGATATTGGCTTCTTCGTCCACCGGTGTGGTTTCGGTCGTGCGCCGCAGCAGCGAGCTGGCCACGCTGTACAGTAGTTGGTCTTCGGTCCATACAGCGCCCGGGAACTTGGCGGCCGGGTCGGCGACCGTGAAGTCCTCATCATAGCTATCGCCGTACGAACCAAACTCGCCGTGCAATTGGCTGTATTCGTCGCGGCGTTTCTGCAGCAGCGCGGCGATAGCAGCGTCGTCATAACCCAGAACCACACGGTAGTAATTTTCTTCATCCGCACCCAGGAATAGCTGCTCCTCATCAAAGCTGCTGGGGTCGGCCTGTGAATTGCGGTACTTCCAGTAAGTTTCGTACTGCTGCAGGTAGGCGTCGGTGGTTTCCTGAATGCTGATGGCTGCCGCGTCGGCATCCGTCAGGCCCAGGGAATTCCACAGAGCCACCAATTCAGCGTAGGTGCGCGGGTCAACCGTTTCAACGGTATTCCCATCCAGCAGATCGCCATTGACCACCCGTACGTAGACGTTGCCAACTGACTCGATCTGGTTCAGGCGTAAGTCGCCGTCGCTTTCCGAGATGTAAACACCTCCGGGGCCGTAAGCCGAGGAAGTGTCGCCTTCTTCGTCGCCGGTATCGATCAGAATGGGGTTCGCCAGGCTGCCGATGGAGGAATAATCCGAGGTCAGGTTGATCAAACCGCCGCGCACGATCGAACCGGATGTCGTGCTCATCAGAATGTTGTGCAGCGCTTGGATGGTCACGTCCCCATTGCCGGTACTGATGGTGCCCAACTTGATCGATCCGCTATCATCCAGCAAATTGATGTTACCGGAAATGGTTGTCGCGGAAATGGCGCCGATGGGCACTTCCGACACGTTGTCGGTCAAGTCAATGCGCAGCGGGCTGAGGCTGCCAATGCCGTCAAAGGCTGTCAGCAGGATATCGGTGGCAAAAATGGTCGCCGAAGATGAAACTTCAATGGAACCGCCGGTATTATTGCTTTCCTTATAAGCATCAATGGTGACCGTGCCGGAGGTGTTGTCGATCGAACCATTGACGATCACGTCACCATTAGATGTAACTGAGATCGTGCCCTGGTCCTGGCCGATAAATTCGATGCTGATGGGGTAATCCGCTTCGATGCTGTGGCGGTGAATATCCTGGTAACCGGTCGTCCAAACCTGGGTGTAGTAGTAGGTGCAGGTGCCGTACCACTTGCAGCTCTTGTCCCAATCTTCCAGGATCAGCGTGCGTGCTTCCGTGGTATAGCGTGTGTAGTCGTATGTATAGGTATCGGTCTCGGCGGTATCGATGTAATAGAAGTCACCCGGCAGTTTGCTGATAGCATTCTTGACCTCAGTATCCTTAGTGTAATCGTCGCCAGGGTCTTTGGCGAAAGCGTCGATTCCGCACCAGGAGGATTTCTTGTAAACGTAGGTCTCGATCACAGTGTAATCCATGCCCGTCATCCAGCTATAGCGCCAGCCGTTCATGGGGGTATAAGTCGCCGTGCGGCCTGAGTTGACCGTAATGGTCGGGGTGGTATCGCCGGCATGGATCTGTGTAATGCTTATCGCGCCATCGATACGCTGGATGGTAGTGGTGATGGCGTTGCCGTCGTCATCCGTGAAGGACAAATCGGTGATCACCAGTGTACCGGGTTCGCCATTGCCGGCGTCCAATTCGTTGGTGACCAACGTGAAGCTGGATTGGTTGACGATGGTGATGGTGCCGTAATTATCCAGTACGTTGATCTTGCCGGAGCCTGTACTGACGATGCGCCCATATAAGGAAACGTAACCGCCGTTGATCTCAACGTCTTCGAGCTCAATACGGTTCAGTTCCGCGTTGTAGAATGCCTTGATATTGCCTGAAACGGATTCCAATTCGTAATAATAGCTGTTGTTGTTCAACGCGTCCGGATCGTTGCCTCTGCTCATCTGGATCGTGCGGCTGGCGTTTATCTCGGCGATCTCGGTAGCTACGTTGGTCGGGATGTTTAGCGTATATTCCGCGATGCCGCTTTGTACGACGCCGTTGATATTGAGGATGTTAGCGCTCAGGCAAACCATGCCGGAAGCGATGATACCCTGACCGGTGGAGCGGGTGCGGCTGATCGTAATGGCGCTGTTGATCTGGTCAATGATGTATTGAAATACTTTTTCACCATCAATTTCCCAATTCCAAATGGGGGAATCCGGATAGTCAATCTTAATGCCTTGAGTGATTCTGGCAACCGCGTTCCACTGGCCCGAGGGGGTGGTGCCGGTGCTGTACCAGGAATCGGAGTAGGACTGCATGAAGGAACCGTCGTTGGCGGTGATGTTGACCGAACCGCCTACTTCAATATTGCCTTTGACCACGATGTTTCCGGCTTCGCTGGTCACGTTCAACACACCTGTGGCGCTTTCATTGGAAATATCGCCGTAGAATTCGATGTCCGGTGAATGGTGGACGCTCAGGTCCGCGTATTGCGGGTCACCTGCGTCGAAATGGCTGTTGATGGTGATGGTCGGCGCGGTGTTATCGCCGGTGATCAGATCGAAATCCACCGCTGTCGCGCCATCGGGCAGCTTGTCGGTCAAATTCAGGCTGGTGATATCCGCGTTAGTGGAAACGGATACGCCATTCAACAAAACCTGAGCGCCTTCTTCTGCCGGGATGGTGATGTCGTTAATGCGCAGGTAGTTGGAAGTGTAGTTCTCAATGACCACTTCCGTGTCGCCCGGCGCTTCCAGGTTGCCCGTGCCGATCAAATAATCGCCGCGGATGTTGATGGTGCCGGATTGCGCCCAGATGTCGTTCAGTTCGATGATCCAGATTTCCGAACCTTCCTCGATGTAATCGCCGTTGGAATCTTCCAAACCCAGCGAGGCCAGGATGGAGCGGATGCGTGTGATCTCATTTTCGTAAGCCGCCTTGGCTGTGGAATCACCGCTGTAGATCGCCAGCAGCTCCTTCAGGTTATTCAGTTCTTCGATCAGGCTGTCCGGCAGAAATTCGATCTTGCGTGTATAGGTAATGCCGTCCGAAACCACGATATGATCCACATCGCCGTTCTCGTCCGCGTAGATGGTCACATATTGTTTGTTGCGAATGCTGACGCGCAGGGTGCCGTTGATCTCCACGCCGGCGTAGACTTCCACGGTGGTATTTTGGTTTTTCATGTCGGCTGAAATGCCATCACTGCCGAACAGGCTGTCGATGCCGTCAGCCAGCGCGTCACCCAGCTCCGACACCCAATCTTTTCCGCTGGCAAAACCATAGGGAATGGATTTGCCGTACCGCTGTGCGATCACGTTGATATCGCGCACACTCTCCATCAATACGCCCGATTCCACCGTGATGGTGTTGTAAATGATGATCTCCGCCTCAGCGTCAGCGTCGGTCACGCACACTGCCGTGCCGTTCCAGATGTCGGTGCTGGTGGAGATCTGGAAGTCGTAATACGCGCCGGCCGCGTTCTGGCCTGCCAGCAGGTTGATGTCGCCTTCCGCGAAGAATGTCGCGCCGGATTCAATTGTTACCAGCTCATCGGCGTGCGTGCGTGCGATGGCGTCGCCAATAGCCACACCGGCTACGCCGTAGGTCCGCGCGTAAGCTTCACCATCGAAGAAAGCGAAGGTGATCGTCGCCAGGGTGATGTCGCCCGCGCTGGTGAAGTCCACGTCGCCAACGGTCACCTTGGATTCGTTGGTATCGTTGATCAGGTAAGAGGTCACGCCCGCGCCGACGATCACGCCGCCGGTGTCCAGTTTGACGCGGTCATACAACCAAAGGTAATTGGTGGTAGCCAGGAGGATGGTGCCCGCGTTGCCGTAGGCGTCTTTCAGAACGGTGAAAGCGGTATCGTCGCCGATATTCACCTGGGTGGTATTGTCCACATAGGTTTTGCTTTCAGCCGCGTTGCCTTCGACCACACCGCCGGCGCCGGCTTTGACGTTGTAGATGGTTTCGTCGTCATCATCCAACATCTCATTTTTATAAATGTAGTTGTAAACATCAATGGTGATGTCTTCAGCTGTAACATCCACACCTGTGCCAACATTGCCTTTGACCACAGCGTCCACGTAGTTGTACGCCCACGCGCCGCTGAAACCGATCGCCGAAGCGTGAGTGGTGTCGGCTTTGGAGTTGAAGTCCGCGATATGGGTGACGGTCATGTAGAAATCGCCCACGTTGATGGCCGCGGTGCCGGGGCTGTTTTGGATAATGGCGCGTGTGACGCTGTTGTTATCGGTGGTTGACTTGGCGGCCGCGCCGGAAATCAAACCGCCGCTGCCTGAGAAGGATTCCGCGTAATTGTCGTCGCTGCCGTAGGCTGAAATGTATAGGCCATCGGCTGTTATGCTGACGTCTGAGCCCAGTATTGCGTTGGTGGTGGCGTTGGAGGTCACTTTGGCCACGTTTCCGCCGGCCGCGATGATGCCGCCCCATTTGCCGCTGGAGTATGCGTATGTCTGGCTATTATTGATGGCCGCTACCAGCATATTACCGATCAGGTTGAAAACACTGTTATCCAGGATCGTGCTCTGCACGGTACTGTTATTGGTGATGGTGCTGGTGGTGGCGTATACACCGATCAAAGCGCCGCCGGCCGCGGCGGAATCCGCCACCGCCGAGCAGTAGCGTCCGTCCTCGTCGGTGCAGTCGCCTTCCGGATAGGAGAGCGAAGCGCCCACGGTCAGGTCGCCCGTTTCTACAATAACCGTGCCGTGTTGGCCGCTGGCGTAGGTCATGGGTGTGTTCGGGTTCAGATAAAGCGTCAGGCCGTTGGCGGAAATTGAAGAGATCAGGTATTGTCCATCGTTGTTTTCCGTGCCTGAAATGGTGATCCATTCACCTGCCGAGAAACCGTCGTCGATCCAACTGCCGCTGTCGCGCACGATGGTGTTCTTGTCGCTACTTTCGTTATATCCAAAGGTCAGGGTCGGGTCATTGGAAATGGTGCGCACCGAATCGGTGGTGATCACCAGATCGCTGCTGGTTTCAGCCGTGAATTGGATATCCGTGGTCAGATAGATGACATCGTCCGAAATGGACAGGATATAGAAATCACCATTGTTGTCCGCGGTTGAGCCGGAGAGGGTAATGGCATCGCCCACTGCAAAACCGTCGTCCTCCCACAAGCCGCTGGAACGTGTGATCTTGTTCAGTTCGTTGGTGCTGTCGTATTCCAGCGTCAGGCTGGGGTTGCCGTCCAGGCTGCAGGAAACTTCCGCGACGATACCCACATTTGTCGCGATTTCATCGTCGAACGGGTGAGCCGTATCGACGTAAAGGATTGTGCCGTCCTCGGAAATGTCGATAATGGTGAAACGGCCGTCGTTCGTACCGGTGCCTTCCACCAGGATAACATCGCCGATGGCAAAATTGTCGTCCAGCCAGCTGCCGGAATCGCGGATGATGCGATTCTCGCCGGTGGTTTCGTTGTTGTCAAAGGTCAGGTTGGGGTTGCCGCTCATATCGTGCCCGGCGGTAATGCTGGCCGATGTCCCAATGAAGGATGTGATGCTGGGCTCGATCAAGACTTCCGCTTCCGACACACCCACCGCCACACCGCCGGCCGAAACGCCGTTGGCGTAGGCTTCGGCATTGATGGTCGCCGTAGCGGAAATGTCAATGTCGTTTGAAATATAAACGGTGGCTGAATTACCAATGGAGGTGGAAACAGTCGGTGAACTTTCTGCGTACGCCGAAGCGCCCGCGCCAGCCAGGATCCCGCCGGCTACCGCGTTGGCGTCCGATTTGGCATAGCTGGTGGCATCGGCGTTCACATACAGGTAATCGGCGTTGGTGATGTTTCCGTCCATATGTGCCTTCGTAGCGCCGATGACGTCTTCCGCATCCAAAGCGGTCAGGTTGATGGGGTCGCCGCCTTCTGTTCTGGACAGTTTTATGGTCTTGTTGCCCGTCACGATCACATAATAAGTCCAGCCGTTTATCAACCCACCCAAGCTCTGGCCGCCTGCACCGTAATAGACAATTTTCTGGCCGTTGGAAAGGCTGTGATTGGTACTGAAGGTCAGGGTATCCGTGCTGCTGTTGACATTGCTGACCGGGTCGAATTCCACGCGGATGGTGTCGGTATCGTCGATATCGTCGCTGTCCTCGGTGGAATTCAGGCTGTGATTGGTCGCGCCATTCGCGGTCGCGTCCGCCAGGCTGGCGCCGATGGCTACACCGCCGCCGATAATACCGTCCGACTCCGCGTAAGCGTCGTTGTAAGCCAAAGCCAGGATCTGGATGGTCCCGTCGATGGCTTCCAAAGTTGATCCGGAATCTACGCCTGCTTCCACGCTGGCGTTGGCCACTGAAGTGGCGTCCGCGCCGTTCCCGCCGATCAAAGCGCCGCCGGGAGCTGAAGCATGCGTGGTGGCCTGGTTGCCGCTAATTTCGCTGCCGTCTGCGTTGCGGTTGTGCAAAGCCTTGATGGCAATGCCGCCGTCGGCGGTAATATGAGATGTGCCGCTGATGGTGGCTTTCACCGTCGGGCTGACAGTAGCGTCTGCCAGGGAAACACCCACGGTCACACCGCCGCCGGCCACGCCCAGGGCTTCCGCTTCAGCCGTACAATCCGAGAAAGCTTCGATCAGTAATTCGCCGCTCAGGTAAACCGTACCGCCGCTGATGGTTGCTTCCAAAGTGGGTGAAGCGGTCGCGTCCGCGTCCGCGCCCGCGCCGCTGACAATGCCGCCGGCCACCGCTAAAGCGTTCGCGTAAGCGATGTTGACCGAGTCGACCAGGATGGTCAAATTAGCCGCGCCGATGTCAGTACCACTGCTGTCGGCGATCGTTCCGCTGAAGCAGGCTTTGAAAGTCCCATTGGTGGTGGCGTCCGCCAGGCTGGCGCCCACGGCCACGCCGCCGCCGATAATGCCGTCCGATTCGGCGTAAGCGTCGTTGTAAGCCAAAGCCAGGATCTGGATGTTCGCGCCGATGGCTTCCAGCGTTACGCTCGAGTTCACGGACGCTTCCAGGTTGGCATTGGCTATCGAAGTGGCGTCCGCGCCGTTGCCGCCGATCAAAGCGCCGCCGGGTGCGGAAGCATGCGTCCAAGCCTGGTTGCCGGAAATCTCACTGCCGTCCGCGTTGCGGTTGTGCAGCGCCCGCAGGGTGATGCCGCCGTCGGCGGTAATATGAGATGTGCCGCTGATGGTCGCTTTCACCACCGGGCTGACAGTAGCATCCGCCAGGGACACGCCCACGGTCACACCGCCGCCGGCCACGCCCAGGGCGTCTGCTTTGGCTAGTGAATCCGAGAAAGCCTGGATCAGCAGTTCGTCGCTCAGGGTTACTGTGCCATTGTCGATGTACGCTTCCAGGGTGGGTGAAGCGTCCGCGTCCGCGTCTGCGCCGGCCCCGGCAACAATACCACCGGCCACGGCTAAAGCATCCGCGTAAGCTTCGTTGACGGAATTGACCATGATGGTCAAATTGGCCGCGCCGACGCCCGTTCCGCTGCTGTCAGCGATCGTGCCGCTGAAGTAGGACTTGAAGACGCCGTTGGTGGTGGCATCCGCCAGGCTGGCGCCCACTGCCAAACCGCCGCCGGCAATACCCAGCGAACCCGCGTCCGCTTTGCTGTATGCGTAAGTGAGGATATTAATATCCGTTAGCGCTTGTATGCGAGTGGTTGTGCTGATATAGGTGTCGATCAGAGGCGAGACGATCGCGTCCGCGTCGGCGCCCGTTCCGCCGATGAGTGAACCGGTTGGGGCTAATGCCCAGGCTTTGGCTTGTTTAGCGCTGGCCGAGTGGTCTTCCTCCACGTTGAAGCGCGATTCAACCTGAATGTTGCCGCCCGAAGAGATCACGCTGTTTGTAGCGATGTACGTGTCCATATCCGGGGTGAGATAGGCCTTTGCCAGTGCCACCCCTACCGAACCGTAGATACCGCCCGCTGCACCCACGCTGTCCGCTTTGGCGTCCGCCTGGCAGTCGTTCAGTACCAGGATGTTATGTTTGATCTTCAATTTGGCTTTGCCGATGTAAGCGCTCAGTGTGGGCTTGATGTCCACTTTGGCGTCGCTGCCCGCGCCGGAAACCAAACCGGCCGCTACCGCGATAGCATTGGAGGAACCCAGTAAGTCGGCTAATACTTTGACCAGCAAATTGCCGACATCCTCGCCGTCTGTTTGTCCGGCCTGTGCGGTATCGCTTACAGAGGCGGTCACGCTGCCTTCGGAAATGGCATAGGCTACCGAAGCGCCCGCCGCGCCGCCGCCCACCGCGCCGCCAATGGACTGGGCGCTGAAGTCCTGGTCCAATCTGGCGATGACGCTCACGTCATCCGCGCTGATGATCTTCGTACCGCTTTCAATCGTGGATAGAACGGTGCTGGTGTCTTTGATGATGACGACCTGCGCGCCTAAACCGACCATGCCCGCGGCACCGGCATAGGCATGCCCGTCCACGTCTTCATCTAAATAAGCGGTCAAAGCGATATCGCCATCGCTGTCGACCTTGGCCGCGCTCAGCGTACCATTGATGGAAGTTTCGACATTCTCATGCAGGTTGATGATGGTTACTGCGCCGCCCACACCAGCATTGATGCTCAATCCGCCCGCGCCGCTTACGATCTGCATGTCGATCTTGTTTAGCGCATTCAAGTTGATGTGCCGTCCGGCGCTGGTGGTGCCGGCGCTGCCGATCTTGGCTGTAGTACCGTTGGAAACGGTCGTATCGTTGACCGCCTTGGTCACGCTGTTGGTGAAGCTGTGCAGCACGCCGCTGGCATCCGCCGAGGGTAACGCACTCAGATCGATCGCGCTGCCGCCGGAGGTTGTGGATAATTGGATGATGTTCCCATCCACGGAAATGACGTAATAGGTTTCGCCGTTGGTCAATCCGCCGATGGCATCTTCGCCGGAACTGCTGTAAACCACTGCGTCGCCCACCGCCAGCGAATGCCCGTCTTCCAACGTAATGGTGTTGTTGACATCAGATACGCTGTCAACCGGGTCGAAGACGCCGTTGGCTGTCGCATTGATCACGCGGTTGTTAGCTTGCTCGCCCACCAGGTCGATGGTTTTATCGGGGATCTCGGTGATGGTATGGGTTTCGGCTGAAGCCGAAGCGGTCAGGTCGATGGCTGTCGGGTTGAACGCCACCGCTTCCGCGTGTGTTTCCGCCAATTGGATGGTGGTGTCATTCACCACGATGATGTAGTAGATGTTGCCTTCGGTCAAGCCGATGTCCGTGCCGCCATCGTTGCTGTAAGTTACTGCCTGGCCATTATAAAAACCGTGATCGATGCCGAAATCGATGGTATCTTCGCTGCTATCCACACCCGAGGCGCTGTCGAAATCGACCGAAGCGATCGTATCGTCTTCCAGTCCGCTCACCATTTCCAGGATGTATTGCAGCAATGAATTGCTGTCGACCAATTCGTAGATCGAGCCGTAAGCCGGATCTTCGTCGTCATCTTCATCTTTAGCCTGCAGGCTGTCGATGGAATCCGAATCCAGGTTGCCGCCGATCGACCAAACTTCCACTGCGCCGGCAATACCGATCTGGCCTACTGCCACGCTGATGGCGTAGCTTTCCACGTACTTGTCAGAGATGGCGTTGATGTCGATATCCTGATTTGCCTGCACGGTTGCGCCGTTCGCGATCAGGGCCGAGGTGTCGTTCTTGATGATACCCACGTCCACACCGCCGGTAATGCCGCCGCCCAGCACCAGCACGCCGGCCACCACGAAGACGTCCACGTCATCGCGAGCCGAAATATTGACGCGTTGGTTGCTATTGGCGCCGCTGACGCTGCCGTTAATTACGGCCAGCGGGCCAATGAAGGCCAGCGTGTCCGCGTCGATGACTTCAACACTTACCGCGCCGGCGATCATGCCGCCGCCGCTGAAATTGCCGCTGGCGATCACGGCAAACACATCTTCGTCCGAGTAAGCCTGGATGGATAAGCCGTGAATATCTTCGAAATAATAATTACCATCCTCATCCTGGTAATTGCCGGAAACATCGGTTTCACCGGAAGGCACCGAGAGGGTTGCGCTGCTGTTGCCGCGTGCGTTGAGGGTCGTGTTAGCGCCGATATATGCCTGCGTATCCTTATCGATCAAGGTCACGCCGACCGAAGCGCCTATACCTCCGCCGCTGATGCTGGCCGATCCGGCGATGATATCCGTATCGGTGATATCGCTGGCTTCGACGGCAACGTTGCCATCCGCATCAACAAAGGCATTCTGCCCGATGGTAGCATGTGTCAGGCTGTTGATTTCCACCACGGATACCGCGCCGGAGAGCGTTCCGCCGCCGCCGGCCGCGCTGATCGAAATGGAGAGGATATCTTCGCTGGTGTAAGCCCGCACCAGAATATCGCCTTCGACGTACACAATAGCATCATCGTCAATGGTTGCCTTGGTTTTGTAATCCAGCACGGTTACGTGCGCGCCCGGGCCGATGCCGCCTGCGCCCACTGCCAGCGAACCGGCCACGCCCATTTGGTAATGGTCGCTGCCCGCCGCCACTAACAGGGATTGGTCGCTGCTCGGGTTGGTTACATTGGTGTTGATGGCTGCGCCGTCATTGATAAATGCCAATGTGGAAACGTCCAAAACGGCTACGGCTGCGGATAACTCGATGCCCGCACCAACGATGCCGGCTGCCCCGCCCACAGCGATCATTTCGATGTCGTCGCGGTTGATGGCGGTGACAGCAATACCCTTGATCGTGGTGCTCGTGGGTGTGGATTGCCGGCTGCGGATGATGGACTCGTCGTTGGCTTCGTTATTTTCAATATCCGGCGCGGTGATGTCGGTCTCGTCGTCATCTTCGGGATTGTAAACAACCTCGAACCCGCCGTCTGCCACCGTGATGGCATTCGCGTTGCCTTCGGCATCCACAATGGCGGATTGGCCGATATATGCTTCTACATTTTTGTTGATGGTCACAACAACGGCTGAAGCGCCCACGCCTGCGCCCTCGCCGGTAATCGCTACATCTCCGGCGATCAAATCCACGCCGGTCTTGCTGTCCGCGCTCACCACGATGTTGCCGCCGGCGTATACCGTAGCCATATTGGCGATATAGGAGAACACATCAATATCGTAAACATGCACGTTAGACGAACCGGCGATGCTGGCGCCTTCCGCCGCGAAAGCGACGGTCGCGGAAACACCTAGTACTTGTTCGCTGGAAACTGCGCGTACTTTCACGTTCTCGGCTGCCCGAACAACGGCGCCGGTGTTGATATACGCTTCAGTGTCTTTGTTGATGACAGTGACATCCACGCCCGCCCCGATGCCGAGGCCTTCGATCGCGATGCCCAAGCCGCCCGCGCCGATATCCAGGTCGGTATCATCGGAGGCGAATACCAGCACGCCCTGGCTGCTGCCGATCAGGTAGCTGAAGGAATCGGTTTGAGCGGCAGACGCGCTGCTGAGGGTCAGGATGCCGGTGCCGTTCAGCGCATGCGCGCGGGTATCGGCCAGATAGATCGTGGTCGCGTCCAACGGGTCGACGATGATGTAATAGGTCGCCCCATCCGTCAGTCCAATGTCTTCCGCGCCGCCGCTGTGGTAAACCACCGCGTCGCCGGTGTGGAAGACCTGCCCGCCGCCTAAATTGATGCTGTTGTCGCCCGCGTCCACCGCCGTGGAAGCATCGAAACCGGAGCTGTAGATGTTGACTGCGTTGATGACCGCGCCTGTGCCGATGTACGCCAGGGTGGTCTCATCCAGTGTCGTCACGACTACCGAACCGCCCGCGGCCAGGTTCTGCGCGCCTGCGCCGCCCGCGGCTACGCTGAGGATATCTTCAAATGAAACCGCCAGCACACCCACGCCTTTGAAACTCACTGTTTCCAGGTTGCCGTCGTCGTCCCGGTCACCAGAGTTCACCATCACCGGACCTTGATTGCCCAGCGCGTTCACATGCACGCTGGAACCCAGGTAAGCTTTGGTGGTGCTGTCTGTGATCACGATCGAGGTCGCCAGGCCAATCGCGCCGTTCTGTGCGATCGCCACGCCGCCCGCGATGGTGGTGATGTCCACTTCATCTACTGCCGACACGATCACGCTGCCGTCTGCGATGATGTCCAGCGAACCGTCAATGAAGGCGCTGGTGGTTGTGTAGATCGTGTTGGTGGAAGCCGAACCCGCGCCGGCTGCCTTGTTGGCAAAACCGCCGCCGGCCGCAATGCTGATAATGACCGATTTCTGCTCGGCATCCAGGATCAGGTTGCCGTCGATCACATAAATATCCGTGCCGTAGACGCTGGCTGTAACGGTATCGTCAATTTCGTTATACGCAACCGAAAGGCCCACGCCCAGCCCCTTGGTGGAAACGCCCACCGAGCCGGCCACGGCCGTGATGTCCGGGTCGTTGGAAGCGGTCAGGTGCACGTCGCCGGTGCTGAGGATGCCATCGGCTTTTTGGCCGGAAATGATTGTGCCGATTTCATTATCGATTATCGAGACCGCCACGGCAATGGCCGGGGCCATTTCGCCTTTGGCAACCGCGACTGCTACCGCCACCGAAACGATATTCGGGTTGGAGATGGCGTTCAACAGCAGGGTGTCGCCCGTGCTGATGTCGGAATCCATGATGCCGCTCTGGATCTGGCTGTCGATCAGGTCCACGGCCACCGAAGCGCCCAAACCCAGCGCCTTGCCGCCGTAGGCTACCGCTCCGGCCACCGCCACGATCTGCGAATTGTCGTGGGCGGAAATGGAAGCGGAGCCATCGGTGGTCACGTCCGATTGGTTGAGGACAAATGCCATTGCGACGTCATTGATCTGGTTAACGGTCACCGAGCCGGCAATACCCGGCCCGTTGGCTACACCCGTCAGGCTGGCTGCCACCCCCACGATGTCCGCGTCGTTCAGCGCGTCCAGGGTCAGGTCGCCGCACAGCAGATCGGATTGGTTGATGATGGCCTTGGTGATCAGGTCCAGTTCGTTGACCGCAAAGGCGCCGGCCAAACCAAAGGAGGTTGAGCCCGCTGCGGTGAAGTTGAGCGCGACCGCGCCGCTGACGCCCACGATGGTGGACAGGTTGATCGCGTCGATATCCAGGTCTTCCAGTGAAAGGGTCACGTAGCTGATAATGGCCTGGGTGATGTCCTCAATGGTGTTGATCGTACCGCTGCCGGACAGCCCCACGCCGTATTTGCCGCCGCCGTTGGAAGCTTCCGCGCCGGAGAGCGAAGCGCCGGTGTTCTGCTTGCTGATGATGGCCGCGGCGATTGAACCAGCGGCGATCAGGCCGTCGTTCTTGGCGATCAGTTTGCTTTCGCCGCTGCCGGAGATCTCGCCGGAACCAACCGTCTCGCCCGCGGCCACGAAGAAGTGGCTGCTGCCGCTGGCGTCCGAGCCGTCCAGGTCGGAAATGGCAATGTCGTTGATGGCATTGTCATAGCTGGTGGCCAATTTGATGATGGTGGTGCCGTCGTCGATTACATAATACGTATGCCCGTTGGTCAGGCCGTCAATGCTGTCGCCGCCGCCGTTGTAATAAATTACCGCGTCGCCGGTCTCAAAGTTGTGCGCGTAACCCAGGTCGATCACATCATCGTCCACGGCTTCGTCGGCCTGGAAGACCGGCTGCCCAACGATCACCTGCGTATTGCGGTTGATCTCGTTGATGGAAGCCGAAACACCGATGCCGACGCTCTTGCCTTTGACGATACCGCCGGTGATGGTGTAAAGTCTCGATTCATCTTCCGCGCCGATCAAGGTGGTCAGGTTGGTGATGTAGATGTCGTCCTTCGGGTCGTCAGGATCCACGCCGGGATCCACTGAGATGATATTCTCATCGTCTTCGTCCACATCGCCGTCGCCGTCGCTGTCCAGGATCAGCGGAGTTTCTTCAATATAAACCGCGTAATCCGGAATCTGGAACAGACTGTCCTCGGTGCTGAACAGGCATTTATATTCTTTGGCGATTTCCAGATTGGTCTGGTAAACCGTGATTAGCGCGCCATCGTCCACCAGTGCGTTGGTGACATTGTTGATGGTGACGTAAGCAAAGCTGCCATTGACCGCGATGGAGTCGGCCGCGCCGCCTGATTCCGCAATCACCACCGTGAAGGTGCGTAAATCCGCAATAACGATCAAGCCTTCAGCGTAAACCTGGGCCGAATCGGCGATGCGTGCAGTCACCACGTTGTTTTCTGTCAGCACCATGGCTGAGCCGCCGATGCCGGTGCCGCCTGAGGAAGTTCCGAAGAACTTGATGCCGATCACACCCGAAAGGTGCGCCGTCTCCACCAGGCTCTTGGCCTTGACCGTCACCGAACCGTGCGCGCCGATCTTGGCCAGACTGTGGGTCGTACCGGTCAGCGTTTGGTTGGCCAGGTTGAGGGCGATGCCTGCTATGGCGTTGGCGTAGCTGCTGGCCAGTTGAATCTGGTCGGCTGCCAGGCCGTCGGTGATGACGTAATAAACGTTTCCGAATTCCAGTGGGGAAAGTGAAGTGTTGCCGCCATTGTTATAAACGACCGCGTCCCCGGTGCTCAGGCCGTGGCCGTTGCCCACTGTGATGGTATCGTCGGCCGCGTTGATGTCCGCGTTCGCGAACAGGTAATCCTGGTTGATCAGTGCGCCGTCCGCGATATACGCGTCCGAGGTTGTATTCAAGGTCAAAACGGACACCGAACCGGCAATGGAAGCCTTGGTGCCTTGTGCGTTGGTCTGTACGAAGGAGGTGAACAGGCCGTTCTGCATACCGAAATTGGTATTGATCTTATCGACGATGTCGCTGATGCCGTTCAGTTCCAGATACTGGATCTCATAAGGCAGATTGGCTTCCGCCAGTACAACGATATCGCCGCCGGCGATCACGGCCGCGTCTTCGCCGATATACGCCAGTGCGTTATTGGAATAGTTGCCGACCAGCACTGCCACCGCGACGGAATAATTCTTATTGTTGCGCGGGTTCTTCTTATCATTCTTGGAGTCTACGGTCGCCTTGGAGGATACCTCGATCATGTCATTGACATAGGCATTCACCGTAACCGCGCCGCCCGCGATCACCAGCGCGTCTTCGCGAATGGAGGCGCTGACATTGTTATCATGATCGGTGTATGTAAGCGAAGCACTGAAGGCCGGGGTGGCGCTGCCGCCCTGCCCCAGCGAGGGGAATTTCTTGCCAATGAAATCTTTGACCTTGGAAACGCCCGCTTTATTCGCGATGGCGACCATGATCTTGCCGCCCAGACCGCTGCCGACACCGGCCGCCGAATTGACGTCATTTTTAATGGTGTTCAGGCTGGCCAGTACGTTGATGTCATCCGCCGCCCAGGCTAAACCGCCCAACTGTGCGGTCACGTCGCAATCCAGGAAAGATAACGCCAGGGTGATACCCACCATGCCGTCTTCATAAACGCCGGCGGTGGCAGAAACGCTGACGCTCTTATCGGCCTTGGCTTCCACCGTCAGGTCGCCGCCGGTGCGAATCACCACTGCGTCATACACATCCACGGTCGAGGTGATGGTGGCCTTGCCGATGGTGACGGTCACGTCTATAGGTGAACCGACGCCTTTGCCGAAGTTATAGGTGGTTGCGGCTGCCTTCAGCGTGCCTTCCGCGTAGGAGATCATCGTCACGGAGTCGGTTCCGCTGATGTAACTCGCTGACGTGCCGGATTCCGTACCCACGGTAATGGTCGCGATGGCCTTGGTTTGTGCCCAAACGAAGCCGATACCGGTGGAATACAGACGCACTTCAGAGGAAGAAACCGCGTGCGCGTACAGGTCAATCGTGCTGCCGTCGATCACCACGCCGTTACCCAGCGTGATGTCCGCCGTGGCTTCCGCGATGGAAACGCCCGCCAGGACAGTAATGCTGTCCAATTCATCGATGATCTTTTCAAGGATTCCTACTGCGGTGCTGTCGTCATCGAACAAAACCGAGTTATCCGCTTCGGAAGAGATGCTGACTGCCCCACCTTTGAACACCACGTTATCGCCCACCGTCACGTGCGTTTCCTGTTTGGCGATATTGACGAACAGGAACCCGGAGAAACCGGCGTTCTCGTAAGCGTCGATGGTAATACTGCCGGCGCTATATGCCGCGTTATCCACAATGGTCAATGTGATCGCGGAACCGCTGCCGTGCGGGTCCAGGAAAGTGACCACGTCGCCGTTGGCATACCCAACACCGATGGTGACCGGGATGACCGTGTAACCGCCTGCGCCGTCGCTGACCACGTCCACTACCATGCCCGTGCCGCTGCCGGTTGAGGCATGTTGGGTTGCCCGTCCCGCCGCGCTCCAATCATCCGGGCCGCTCGCGACCGTGAATGTGGTGGTGTGCGCCAGGATCTGCGCGCCGTCGTGGATGGTGATTTCGGTGCAATCGAACAGGATGCTGCCGGAATTGCCGATCGAAGGATCGTTCAGATGATCGCCTGTGGCAATATCCGCGATAAGCCGGGTGGAAATAACCACATTCTCCATAACTTCGATGAACTCGCAGTCGATCTCCAGGTCAAAACCGCCCAACAGCAGGTCGCCGACCACCTGCAAACTATCGTCGCCGTCGCCGCCCTCGATGCTGGTGGAGCCGGAATAGGTGCCGCTAATAGCGATGGTGTCGTCCCCGCTGCCGCCCCGGAAGCATTCCATATTGGTGAAGGTGTCCGTTTCGGATGAACCGACCGTAGCCGTGCCTTCGCCGAAATCGATATCCACATCAGCGCTGCGCGTGCTGTAATCCAGTGTGTCCGTGCCGCCCTTGCCATCGATGTCGTCGTCGCCGGGCCCGCCGTTGAGGATATTATTGCCGCTGCTGCCGATCAGTGTGTCGGCGCCGCTGCCGCCAATGGCATTCTCGATGCTGCTGAACGTGTCGCTTTCGGAACCGATGGTAGCCGTACCGCTGCCCAGGTTGATGGTAACCGCCGCGCTGCGCGAAGAATAATCGATCGTATCGCTGCCGTTTCCACCGTTAATGGAATCATCTCCCGCGCCGCCATCGATCACGTTATCGCCGTCATTCCCCGCGATAACGTCGTTGTAAGCGCTGCCGATCACGTTTTCAAAACCGGAGAGCGTGTCAAATTCCTGGAAATTACTGCCGTCGTAAGCCGCGCAGGCTGTGTTGCCGGCGCAGGCATACGGCGTGGTCAGGCTGCTTGAGCCGAGGTTGACCACCACAAAGGCCGTCAAATCACTGAAACTGACGGTGTCATTGCCCAGTCCACCGGCCAGCACATCTTCCCCGCTGCCACCGCACAACAGATCGTCCCCATCCCCGCCATTTAGAGTATCGTCACCCGCGCCGCCGTACAGGGCGTTATTGCCCGCGCTGCCGGTGATAGTATCGGCCATGGCCGTGCCGGTCACGTTCTCAATGCCGGAAATTTGCAGCTCCAGGTTGGTGTTAATCGTCTGGATATCTGTAGATGAAAGGTCAATGGTGATTCCCAGCGTGGTGCCCGCGGAGAAGTTCAGTTTATCCGTGCCGCCATTGTCGGTAATTTGGTCGCTGCCCAGGTCGCTGTCGGTATCGAAATTGTAGGTATCATTGCCCTTGCCGCCATTCAGGATGTTATCCTGCGCGTCGCCCGTGATGCTGTCGCCGAAATCGCTGCCGGTCACGTTTTCAAATCCGTCCAACGTGTCGCTGCCGGAATCCGTGCTGGAAGCCGTTCCGTTGGCCAGGTTGACGGTCACGCCGGCGGAAGTGTTCCCGCTGTAATCCACCGTGTCGCTGCCCAGCCCGCCGGTCAGGGTGTCTGTTCCCGGGCCGCCTTCAATAATGTTGTCGTTGTCGTCGCCCGTGATGCTGTCGTCGCCCGCTCCGCCGATCACGTTCTCGATCGATCCGGCCGCTGCCAAAATGATATCCAGATTGGCATTGACGGCCATCGTATCAGGAGAAACGACCGTCAGGTCAATGGTTAGGTTGGTGGAAGTTTCGCTGAAATCAAGGGTATCCGAGCCGGATTCATCGTAGAGCGTATCCGTGCCCAGGTCGCTGTCCGCGTCAAACGTGAAAATGTCATCCCCCGCCCCGCCATAAAGAACATCATCGCCGCCCTCGCCCGCCAGGGTGTCCGCACCGTTTTCACCGTACAGGGTGTCGTTGCCGGCGCCGCCGCGCAGGATGTCATTCCCTGCGCCGCCATACAGGATGTTCGCCGCGTCATCCCCGTCAATTTCGTCGTCGAATTCGGTGCCCTCAACGTTTTCGATCTCGGAGAGGGTATCGTTGCCGCTGTCATCGCTGACCGCGGTACCCGCCCCCAGGTTCACCTGCACAGGCCAATAGGTATTGGTACTGTAACTGGCTGTATCGTTGCCCGCACCGCCCACGATAATATCGTCGCCCGGCCCGCCAACCAGGATGTTATCGCCCCCGTCTCCTTTAATAGTATCGTTGCCGCGCCCGCCCAGCACGTTATCAACACCGACCATCGCCAGTGTCAGGTTGATGCACACCACGAATTCCGCGTATGTGGCATGCGCCTGGTCTGCCAGGCTCATGTCCAGCGTGATGTCCATCTCCGTGGCGGAAAGGTCCAGCCAATCCAGCCCGGCCGTGTCGGTGATGATGTCGCTGCCCAGCTCGTTATCCGCGTCGAAAGTATACGTATCGTTGCCGGCCGCGCCGATCAGCGTGTCGTCTCCGCCGCCGCCGAGCAGAGTGTCGTTCCCGCCGCGCCCGTCCAGGTAATCATCCCCATCCCCGCCGTGCAGGATGTTGTCCAGGTCGTCGCCGTACAGATGGTCGTTGCCTTCCCCGCCGAACACGTCCGAGATGTTGGAGATCGACAGGATTTTTGTGGCGGTACCGGCCGCCAGGTCCACGGTCACATCCCAGGTCACCTGCGAATAATCCAAACCATCTTCACCCGCCCCGCCGTTGATGCTGCCGGTCAGCTGGCCGTTCTCTTTAAAGACGAACTCGTCGTCTCCCGTGCCGCCCACCAGGTTTTCAATCGACTGGAAGGGGGTGATGGTATCGATAGTACCGCTGTTGGTCCCGGTCAGGGTGAACAGCATGAACTCATCGGATGCGTAAACCGTATCGCTGCCCCCGCCGCCGTCCAGCATGCCCGGCATCGAGCCGACTATCGTGTAAATTTCGTCCGTGCCGTAGTCTGTGTCGGTCGCCACGAAATAGAATTTGTCGTTCAAGGAGCCGGCCGTCAGGTACTCGATGGAAGCAAAAGTGATTCCGGTGAAATACCCGCAGCCCTCATCTGTCAGGTAGTAATCCATGGCCAGGTCGGGGCCGTTCAGGCTGTCGTCGCCCGATCCGCCGGTCAGGTCGCCGCTCAGGCTGCCCGCGCTGTCGATGGTAAAGGTATCGTTGTTTTCCCCACCGGCCAGGCTTTCGATGGATGTGAAAGTAATCCCGTCAATCGTGCCGCTGTTTGCGCCGCTGAGCGTGAAAGCCGTCTCGTTATCCGAAGCGGTCAAGGTATCGTCCCCATTCCCGCCGTTGATCGTTCCGGCCAGGTCGCCCTCGTCAGCGAACGTGAATGTGTCCGCGCTGCTGCTGCCGACCAGGTTTTCAATATCGGTAAAAGCGATGTCGCCCAGTGTGCCGGCGTTTTCCGCGTTGATGACGAAGTCAGCCGCGTTGGCCGCGCTGAGCGTGTCTGAGGCTCCCCGCCCATCGATGGTAACTGTCTCGAATTCCGAGAACGCCACCGACTGTATGGAATCGCGGTAGATCAATGTGTCATAGCTGAATAAGTCGCTGCCGGCAGTGCCCAGAACGGTCAGTGAATCATCATCGTCGCCGCCGGATACGACCGCGCTCATGGCATTGCTGCCGTACAGGATAACGGTGATGCTGTCGTCGCCTGCCCCGCCATTGATGGTATCGCTGCCGCCGTTGCCGTTCAGGTCATTATCTTCGCTCGAACCCGTGATGGTATCGGCATAAACCGTGCCGATCACATTTTCGATGTCGGCGATCCCGCCGGTCTTGCTGGCCGTGCCATTCAAATTGACCGTCACACCCGAGGTGAGCGAAACATAATTCAGCGTGTCCAGCCCTAATCCGCCGTTGATCGTACCGGAAATACTGCCGCTGTCGGTGAACTTGAATTCGTCCGCCTTCACGCCGCCCTGCAGGTTCTCGAATCCGGTGAAAGCCGCGCCGTTGACGCTGCCGCTATTGCTTTGGTAAATGTTGAACTCGGCTGCCACGTCCGGGCCGGTCAGGGTGTCTGTTCCGCTCCCGCCCGCGATGGTGAGGGTCTCAATTTCTTCCACCTCCACAACCTGGTTGCCGTTGCGTGTGATGGCGCCATCATAGACAAAAGATTCATCCGCTGAAGTTCCCAGCACCGTGAGCGAATCGTCATCATCCCCGCCGCTGATGGAAACGTTGATGGGGTCGCTGCCCAACAGGGAAATTTGGATATCATCCACGTCTTCCGTGCCGATCAGGATCACGTCGGCTACGTTCTGTAGCGATATAGTTCCCATAAAAGCGAAGGTATCCAGCTTGACCGTCCCGCTGGAATTGCGGATGGTGATATTTCCATTCAGCGTGGTGATATCTTCCTCAATGCTTTTAAGGATAAGCGTTGAAGAAAATCCATCGATCAGGATCGTCTCGCTGAAAGTGCCGCTCTTGATATAGACCGTGTCGTCGTCCGGCATGCCGTTAGCTTTGACGTCGTTGATGGCTGCCTGGATGGGGGTGGCGGTGACTGTGCAATTGTCGTATCCGCTGCAATTGGTCATGTAGTAATAAGTAACGCCGTTCCGTGTAAAGTACGGGTCCAGCAGCAGCGCGGATTGTGCGTCCTCATCAGTGGATTCGATGTCGATATTCACATCGATTATTTCAGAGGTACTTTCGGAAATATCTTGTTCGACGTTTTGAATAAGTCCATCTGAAGGTGTGCCCGTAAGCGGCGCTTCTTCGCTGCCTGCTTCATCCAATGTGCTGTCATCGGAATTTTCAGCGGGGTTTTCTACAGAATCCTCGTCATTATTTTCTATTGGGTTTATAACAGTTTCGTCTTCTGGTGTTTCCGGTTGTTCCGTCTCCCCCGTGCTGGTTGTATCTAACTCGTCTGTTGAAGGGCTGGTGCTTACGATTTCATTTCCCTGCTCCTCCGCATTTGGTTCAAAACCTGCACCCTCGTCTCCGCTGTCACAGGAAACCTGGACATTTTCAGGTTCTTCCACTGCGGGGGAGTCATCTGCATAGATATTATCTATATTTGTTGTCAGGATAGTCGCAAAAACGCAAAGCGCCAACAAACACAGGACAATTGTAGATTTACAAATTGCCGCGATTAATGGCTTATGCGCAGAGTAATTTCTCATCAATATAATCAGGTGGCGGCGGACAGTAACTAATATACAGACAATAAGCTTGGGATCCGATTTACACCCTATCCACAAAATTATTATATTACGTAGTGTTGTAAAAAGTAAAGTTTTATTAATGATTTGTAATTGATTTCCTTTATGAAAAATTACATTTAAAAAAGCGTACGGAGTAAATTAATCCTGTTAAACTTTGGGCTTTGCATTTACAATTACCTGTGCAAAAAAGACTCAAAAGACTGCTTTCATATAATAATGAAATGGTCTCAGGTCTCTTAAAATAAATTTAATTGGGAAATTACCTTGATGGAAAGCAGTACTGGTAATATCGCCAGGAAAAGTCACCGTTTAATCACATGAAACATCAACAAAAAAACAATAAAAGTACTTCCATAATTTATAAAATATTCGTATCGTTTATTGCATTCATGTTTATTATTGGCATTTCCTCATCTGCCATTTTAGGGACCAGCTCCAGCCGGCAGAAGAAACAGGCACAGCAATTTGCCGAAGCGGGCGCAGCAGCTGAAACCGCTGGAAATTTAGAAGGCGCTCTTTCTGATTATTCACAGGCTATTGAACGCTATTCGGCCTATTACGAAATGTATTATTCCCGCGCCAGGGTCAGTTACCAGTTGGCTGATTATCAGTCAGCTCTTTCCGACCTGGATGTTTATCTCAGTTCAAATCCTGAAGATATCGCCGGCGCATATAAACTGCGCGGTTTGTGCCATTTTGCTTTGGATCAGTTCAGTTTAGCTGTGGATGATTTCACCGAGGTCATTCTTAACAGCCCCGAATCATTGGACGCTTATTACCAGCGCGGCGTGTCGAAATCCAAGGTCGGCGATTACCAGAGCGCTATTCCTGATCTCGCGATCTATTTATCCAAATATGGCAGCAATACCGAAGCGCTCATGCTGCTGAGCCAGTTGTACGGCCTGACCGGTGACTGGGAAAATTCTTACCAGATCTGCAAACAACTGGAAACTTACCAGCCGGATTCGGCCAATGTCCTGTCTCTGTGCGGCAGCGCTCTGTACAATTCCGGCCAATACGAAGCCGCGTTACCTTATTGGAATAAGGTCATTGATTTGGAGGATTCCAGCGCGGATGCTTATTTTAATCGCGGCAATGTCTATTTCAAGCTGGGACAATACGAGCCGGCCGTCCAGGATTACAACCAATCGCTGTCCCTGGCGCCCGAATATGCCGACGCGTATAAAAATCGCGGGCTTTCCTACCAACGCCTGGGTGATCTAGACCAGTCCCTCAGCGACCTTCAAACGGCCCTGTCCCTCAACCCGGAGGATATCACCATCCTAATCAGCCTGAGCCTGTCCTACTCCGCATTAAAGGAATACGATAGCGCCCTGCAGTACCTGGATCAGGCGCTGGCGCTTAATCCCGATTACGATGATATCTACTACCAGCGCGGGAACGTATACTATGCCATGGAGGACTATGATTCCGCCATTGAGCAATATTCGCAAGCCATCGACCATCAAGCCAGCCTGGAGAACAGCTATTACAACCGCGGTTTGGCTTACCTGAAAATCGGCGAGAAAGACCTGGCCAAACAGGATTTACAAAACTTGCGTGAACTGACCATCAATGAAGATATCATCGCTGCGATTGACAAAATTCTAAAAGAATTGGAATAACTCTAGCGAATTGCTCCCGCCCGTCTCACGATTCAGGTATAAGCGTGGGTGTGGGAATAGCCAGCGGTACGTAAGGCGCAAAAATAATATCTTCGTAGCCCAGGTCGTCCAGCAGCCGCTCGATGAATATCTCCGCGTTGTCATTGGCCTGCTGCAGGATTCCGTCTTCCACAGCTGCCTGGTAAATTTCCTGTTCGGCTGCCTGGCGAGCCAGCGTCTCCAGATCGGGGTCGCCCTGCCGGAACAATCCCGTTTCGCGGTCGTACACGCTGGACTTTTGGTTGTCCAGCGTTGCGATAAATATTTCAGGATCAGGTAAATCCACCATCACCACACCATCGGAAATGCTGATGTCGTCCCGGCTCAAATCGGATAAGTCAACACCCGCGATCACCACCCCGTGCGCGATCAATAGCAGCCGGTCGCCGAACAGCTCGCCCAAGATCTCCTGCCCGGTCTCAGCCGTGACGACCTTCTCCACCGAATACTGGATGGTCTCCAGACGAGCCAGTACCTTCACCTCGTTCACGATGGTCACCGGGTCCGGCAGGATGGTAGGCGTTGGGTGCAGTACCGCTGCCACCTGTGTTTTCATATCGCTGTTGGCTGCTTGAATTGGATTCACCACGCTGTTGGTTAGTTGGCGAAAGCCATAATATGCGCCCACGCCGGCCAGAACGAGAATTAAAACGATTGTCCCAATAATGATCAGTATGTTTTTCATGTCTTCCTCACAACTTATTGGAAAAGATTATCTTTCCTTTAATAATACCGGCTTTATGATTTTATTCTCTGTCATCACGTCAATCCGTAATCAGGGGTATTTTAATTGCCCTTTTTTCTTAAGCAAATCAAATCGACATAATTGGCAAATTTACCTGCAAAGGTTGAAATCATGCTCGTTTTTTTCTATACTCAATAAGCAGTAATAATACTGAAGCAGAAAGAAGGGTCATATGAGTATAGCAAAAATAACAGAAATAAAAGTATCCTCGGCTAAAAGTTTTGATGATGCCGTACGTGAGGGAATTGCCCGCGCGAATAAGACACTGAAAAACGTTCGTTCCGCCTGGGTCAAAGATTTTGAAGTGATCGTCGATGAGCAAGGTCAGATCACTGAATACCGGGTATTGATGAAAGTATCCTTTATCCTCGAAGATTAATCTAACCTTATTAAGAACATTCAGGTTTTCCTGGCGGTCAGGAAGACCTGATAATTATTGTATTAATCATCAACCCATATCACTTGAAAGAATCAATGAAAGACACGGAGCCCTTCACAATTCAATATCCTCCGGTCCGCCAATTCACCGCGGATATCGGCCGCATCGACCACGGTAAACATTACGTGCGTTCACTGCTGGAAGTGGATGTGACCGAGGCGCTGCAGAAGCTCAAAGCCATGCGCGCTCCCGGGAAAAAGGTTTCTTTCCTGGCCTGGTTTGTCAAAGTACTGGGGGACGCGGTCGCGCAGCACCCGCCCATCAATGGCATCCGGCAGGGCCGCAACAAAGTGGTCGTATTCAAGGAAGTGAACATCAGCGTGATCGTGGAAAAGAAAGTGGACGGCAAAGCGGTTCCGCTGCCACTGGTTCTGCGCAACGTGGCCGCCAAAACACCCCTTGAGTTGAACGCCGAGATTCAGAGGGCTGTTGACCAATCCGTTGAGCATGCCGGCAACCTGGTCCTCGGCCGCGGCGAGAATGAAGGCCTGCTCAACCTGGCACTGGTCTTACCGCAGTGGCTGCGCCTGGCTTTCATGCGCGCTTTTATCCTCGGCAGCCCGCGCCGCGTGCAGGACATGATGGGCACCGTGATGATCTCCTCCCTGGGCACCGTGGGGCGCCTTTCCGGCTGGATGCTGCCCACCAGCATGCACCCGCTCAGCATCGGTATCGGAACGCTCAACAAAAAACCGGCCATCTACCAGGGCGCCATCGAGAAGCGCGACATCCTGCACCTGACCATTGCCTTCGACCACGACGTCATCGACGGCATGCCGGCCCTGGCCTTTGTAGACGATTTGGTTTCCCGTTTGGAAGCCGGCGCCGGGTTGGAGTAAATCCTATATAAAAACTACTTTCCTTTTAAGTACAGTAATAAAATAGCTGCCCTTCTCTATCCGTATCAAGAAGAATTCGCGGAACTTTGAAATCTTTTATACAACTTTTGTGACGAAAAATCCGTATATATAAATGTCAACAAGAGTTAAATAAAGGAGAAAAGATGGACAGTGAAAACAGAACAGTTGAAAATGATTGTGGAAAAACCAAGATTATTCATCGCGGCCATACCTCAGAAGCCGTATACGGTTTAGGTTTGATTGGCGCTTGGGTTTATTTTATCGGCACTGCCGGCACTTTCTGGCTGGGCGTGCTGGGTTTCCTGAAGGGTTTGGTGTGGCCGGCCTTCCTGGTCTATGCAGCCCTGAAATCTCTGGGATTGTGATTGACCGTAAATCAAAAAATGCCATGCAGATGAAGAGCATGGCATTTTTAATTACACTAATTCAATGTTATAAAAATCGTTTGCTGTATTTGGATTGAAAGAACCAGCGCGTGATCTTCTTATTCGTAAAAAATGAAAGCGCAAATGTACCCACAAATAGAATAATGGATGCCATAACAGCAATCGACTGGTAGGAATCACCCATCGCTTTAGCGATCAGGTTCATGAATCCACCGACTAACATCCCGGCAAGAGAAGAGACAATACAGGCAACAACAGAAAGGACCGCTGTCAGGATCAACTTTTTTTTCATTTTCTCGGTTTTCTCACTCATTGCTTCTTTCCCTTCTCCGCTGCTTCAGTGAATTGGCCTTTCGCGTCAATCTCATACTTTATCCCGCTCTTTTCATTCCGCATTACGATGACATCCCGGTCGATTTTCGACACCTCCAGCCAGTCATTCGATTGCGTGCTCCATACCAGCACATCCCCGGTTTCCTTCATCTTTCCCAATGCTTTATAAAGTCCCTCCATTCGCACTGGTCCATTCATTCCCTCTTTATTATGATAAACACACCATTCATCCACCTTACCGGGTTTGGGCAGTAGTTTCATCCCGCGCGGTCCCCCAAAATTGATCAGGATCCCCTCCCCAACCCCGCAGCCCGCGTCTACCCATTCATCATGCAGCCGGTCATACCACAGCCACCTCCGGAATGTCGGATTCAATTGCGCTTTCTTTCCCCCGATTTCTATGATCCATTCTGCTATATCCGCGAATGCGGAGGTATTGGAAAGTGTCCCTTCCTTCACCTGTTCTTCCCGCTGGATCAATTGATTTTCAATATATGCCTGAGTTCTAAGTTTCATACTGGTCTCCCTATATCCCGGTTATCCCTTCGTAGAATTCATCCTCACCGATGATGCCCTTCCAGTGTTCTCTATCCTTACTCATTGGTTGTACGATATCGCTTCTCTTGTTCAGGTTCTTTTGGTGTAAATCCACGCTCAGTTCGGTCTTGTCCGGCAGCTTCACTTCTACCAGAATATGGTTGTCCGTCCTCCAGCTATCGCACCAATCCTTTACCGCCCCAAGGTTCCACCCGCTGCGCGGCATGATACTGGATTTCTCATCAAATTTGTATGGTACGACTTCCGCTTCTTTCCCGTAGATCTCCTGCACTGCCTCCCTGATCTCCGGTAAACTCTTGTCCACGTAATTTTCACATCTTATCCCCTTGGATTTTGTGTACAAACCCACTGTGTTATCCCAGGCGATGTTTTTCAGAACACTTAATCCATACCGAACCGGTATGAGATCTTCCTGGTAAGGATTCTGCACATAATAGTTTTCCGCTTTCAGTTTGTCGTTCAGTTCCGACATCTTTATTTTCAGGTCCAGGAGTTTCTCGTCTACCGCATCCAGTTCCTCACGCCTCTTTTTGAGTTCTTTGGCATTCTCACGCAGCTCTTTCAATTCCTGTTTCCTCTCAGTTCGCCACTCCCCCTCCTCTTCTGCTACTGCTTCGCGGTTATTCTGTGCTAACCGGGCGGATTCCGCCATCTGTTCCGGCTGCTCCCAGCCGTCCTTTGTCCATTGGTATCCCTGCTCCATCATCTGTCGGGTCTGCTCGTACTCCGCTTTCGTCACATACCCCGGCCCCGCTTCGTCCCACGGCCGCTCCGACCAGTACAGTTCCTCTCCCGCTTCCGTCATCATCGTCGTCGGCGTGTTCGCCCCCGCGCCCGCGAACATCGATCCCAATGTCGATGCATTGGACAATGCAAATGCCGCCAGTGCCCCCAGCAGCGCACCGGTGATCGGCATGACCATGTTCCCCGCGTTGCCCCCTTCCGGCTGTTCCCCAGCCACCGTTTCCTCCATGCCGACTTCCATCTCACCCAGCTGCTCTTCCATCCCCTCCAATTCTGCCCCTTGCAGCACGTTCTCCTCCGGCGGGTTCATCCCCAATTCCGGCAGCCGGTTATACGCTACCGCGTAAAATACTTCCGCCATCGACCGGATATCAAAATCAATGTTCTGTGATTGGGTTTCGCCAACCTTCATTTCGTAATTGCATCGCATGATCGAAAATTGCATGTGAGTCTCCGGAATAAACCATTCATATGCGTAATTGCACCCCACATCTTCTGTGTAAAGTGCCGGATAACCGTGGAATTCAGTTACACTCCTGTTAAATAGGTCTTCCGGACCGCCAATAGTACTCATGATTTCGTCATTCATATTTGTGATGTGCAACTGGGTATTCTCATAATAAAAATAGCCCTCACCCATGACCGGCCCGCGCTCATCGATTGTTTTATCAAAAGTTGTCGTACATAGCAATTCACCGGTTTCAGGATTCCAGTACTCATAGGTATCCTCTTCCTCCCCTTGCGCGCCAATCAATCCCGCGGTTTCCCGCATGATGCTTAGACAGTCTCCCTCTTGATATTGTTCCGGGGCAGCGGAGACTGCCTGGAGATCAACGAAAAAGGTTAAAAAACAAATTCCCAAAATAATTATGGGAATTAATCCTGGCTTGTTTTTCCTCCCCGGATCCAAGCTACCAACCATCTTTTGCGAGTGCATTGTTTTCTTCCTGTTCATATTAATCACCGCCTCTTTCCAGCTTCAATAAAAAAAGATGGATCAACCACTTTAGCCGACCACATCAATTTGATTTCATAAATATACAGTCAGAAAATCTTAATTATTCTGTAATATTATACGAAAATATATTTTTTTTCAAGAAGATAAATATATCTATTTTGGGTATGAAAAAATAGGGATTGGCGTAATCCATGGATATGATTCTTCGCGTATCACTTTTGTGATAATATATCCATCCCATTATTTGAAATTAAATACTTTTTTAAAGGAAAAGAATATGTCCGATATCCCTACCCCCCATATTGAAGCAACTTCAAAAGACGAAATCGCCAAAGTCGTCCTGATGCCCGGCGATCCGCTTCGCGCCAAAAAAATCGCGGAAACCTATCTGAAAGACGTCAAACAATTCAACCAGGTCCGCGGCATGCTCGGTTTCACCGGCACCTACAAAGGCAAGCGCGTCAGCGTGATGGGTTCGGGCATGGGTTTCGGCTCCATCGGCATTTACTCCTACGAACTGTTCAAATTCTACGACGTGGATACCATCATCCGCATCGGCTCCTGCGGCGCTTCCCGCCCCGACATCAAGGTCATGGATATCGTCCTGGCCGACAAAGCCTTTTCCACCGAGACCTTCGCCAAGGAAGCCCACGGCTATGATGACAAACTGATCGAAGGCAGCCAAATGGTAGCCGACACCATCCGCGAGGTTGCCAAAGAGAACAACATCAAGATGCATGAAGGCAATATTGCCTCCGGCAACGTCTTCTACTCTTCTGTGCGCGATGACTGGGAAAAACTGGAAAAAGAGAACGGCATCATCGCAGCGGAAATGGAAGCTTTCGCGCTGTTCGCCAATGCCAAAGCCACCAACAAAAATGGCGCCTGCCTGCTGACCGTTTCGGACAGCAAGTACGACCACGAAAAGAACCTCACCGCCGAAGCGCGCCAGAACGCCTTCGACGCCATGATGGTGCTTGCTCTGGAAACTGCCGCCAAATTGGTCGACTGATCGGAAAAATCAGTCCATTTATGGACTGAACATATTTATCAGGATAAGAACAAAAACACCTCTCGAAAAAAACGAGAGGTGTTTTGTTATGGTGAGGGAACATGGGAAGACGGAAAGCAGTCCTGGAAAGAATATAAATTCCCACTGAAAAAGATTATCTATGCTTCATCCATGAATTGCTAAATATAAAAATTGATTAAAAAAACCTATCTTGGTTCTTCTCTTCCGACTGGAAGTAGCGATGTGAGAAGTCTTTCAGTTGCTCTGGGTTTATCCGGGTCTAATCCCTTTTCTATAGTCAGGTAGTATGTCAATAATTGGATAACAGGCAAGTACACTAATCCCGCAAGATAAGGGTCAGTGAAATCGCTAACGTTTATAACATAGTCAGAATAATCGCTCACATCGATGGTTTTAGGGCAAATGGCGATACTTGTCCCGCCAAAATCTTTGACCATTTTTAAAAGATCAATGGAGAGATTAAGGTCCTCTTTCATGATCAGGATTATTACTAAAGTCTTGTCGGTTATTGCACTAACCGGACCGACCCATAATGCTGCTGTATTCTCACCTCTTGTCACAGTAAGACTGGCTTCCTGCAATTTTATAGCCGCTTCAAGCGCTACACCATGATTGCTGCAGGTTCCAACAGTAAATATCTGAGTAAATTCATGGATCTTGGGGAGAATTTCGAGAATTTGTTTATCTGCGATATTGATGGTTTCTGAAATTTGTGTATCGATTGATTTTAAAATATCAATTCTTCTTTCAGTCTTCTGATCTTCAACCTTCGCAAAAGCCAATCCAAGGCGCATGATTATCGCCGAACAAGTTGATACGCTTTTAGTTTTTGGGAATGCGATCTCAGAGCCTTCATGGGTTCTTAAGATTATTTCCGCAGATTGTGCCAATAAACTATTTTCAACACCTGTTATAGCAATAGTAAATGCACCTTTTGTTTTCGATTTGTGCATAGCTTCAATCGCTGCCCCGCGTTCTCCCGAACGTGATACAGAAATGACTGCGGTTTTCTCGTCAATCCATGAATCCTCGTAATAAATAAATTCTTCAGAGTCAATGATTAGCATATTGTACTGACTATGAATATGAAGAAGAGGTTCAGCTATGGCAGCGGCAGTAAATGAACTTCCCAGCCCATTAATAACAACCTTATTAATTTCTTTTTCCTTTAATATTCGCTGCAACGCCCTGACATCTCTTTCATTTTCATGAAGTGTCTTTCTGACAACATCGGGATTTTCGTAAATGTAGTCGATCATTTTAAATCGCATGATGATATCCAATCTATTGATTCTGCTAAAGGAGTGATTCGTAAATCTTTGTAAACGCTTATCAGTTCACAAAGAACCTAACAAGTAAAACCTCAAGAATTATTCAAGATTATTGAATAGAATCTCTCCGCCTACCATCGTGAGCTTTATATTAAAGGATTCATCAAACAAAATCAAATCCGCAGCCTTGCCTGCTGAAATCGACCCGAGTTTATTGTCATATCCAATAACCTTTGCAGGATTTTGAGTTGCCATGCAAATCGCATCCTGAACACTTGCGCCTGCGAGTTCATGCATGTTTTTTACGCACTTATTAAGCATCGCTACACTACCTGCCAAACCGCCCCCTTCGTCGGTTGCTTTTCCATTCTTAACACAAATACGCAAGCCAAATTCTTCATAAATCCCATCCGGTAATCCGGCGCCCTTGATTGCATCGGTTATCAATACAATGCGATCTTTACCCAGACATTTCAGGAGAAGCTTCATTGCAGCGGGATGAATATGGACTCCATCCGCAATAAGCTCGGTGGTGATTTTTTCAGAGGTTAGTATTGCCCCCACTGCACCGGGTGCACGATGGTTAAATCCAGACAAAGCATTGAACATGTGAGTGACATGCGTGAAATCACCTGACAATGCTTTTTTCGCCAATTCATATTCGCAATTAGAATGTCCCATTGCAATTGTCGCACCTGCGTTCTTAAACTCTCGCGCAACTTCCATTGCATTTGGAAGCTCAGGAGCCATTGTGACTTGTTTTATCCATCCTTTTGCATAACTTATACACTCACGTGCTTCCTCCAAATCGGGCAATCTCAACCATTCGGGAACAAAGGCTCCTATCTTTTCATGGCTAATAAACATACCTTCAAGGTGTAATCCTAAGGGCCTTGCGCCCTGAGCTGTTTCCTCAAATACAGGGATAAGTTTCTTAATAATTTCTGTGGTTATCTGTTTGGTAGGTGCTGAGATTGACGCCAAAAATCCGGTAACGCCGGTTTCAATCAACCATTTCGAATGTGCCCGAAGGTCATCAGCGGGATCGTCACCTTCTCCGAGTGAAATTCCATTCCCACCATGATTATGAAGGTCAATCAACCCCGGAGATAACCATAGGTCAGGTACGATTAATTTTTCAAATTGATTATTTGGTACCTCTTCTTTGCGGCCCACGTAATCGATGATTCCGTTCTCATTCACCAGGACACAGGAATTATCTAAAGATTCATTTGGAGTGATTATTCTTTTTGCTTCTATATATATTGGCTTTGGCATTTTAGTACTTCCTATTCTAATTTTTGAAATCAAATAAAATATTTAATAGATTCACATACTCATTAGAAAGTTGATTAAATCCACTCCGGAAAGGTTTCTTCAATAATCGGCCAATAATCTGTGTCCGGGTCTGTTGGCATCATTCGGCAGGTAATTCGGATACCCTTCTCATGTAATTTTTTTAAGGATTTAACTCCTGATTCTGTCATGTAAACCGTGTTGGATAATTTTTTCGCGCACTTTACAAAAGCTTGATTACCCAGGTTCAGCATTTCCATTTCCAACCCTTTTTCAACTAATTCAAAGCCATCTTCAGGCAACTTGGCGATGATAAATATTTTTTCGTTTACTGCCTCTTTACTTTTACAATAGGCTACACAATCCTCTATAGAAAATACGGATATCTTTGCTCCAATTGGTGTTATAGCTTTTAACAGAGTGATCTGAAGAGGATCACTTGCGACTTTATCATTTGTAACAATCAAATGGTCTATTTCAATGTGTGACTTCCAGGATACTAAAACCTGCCCGTGAATTAGTCGATTATCCATGCGAACGTGTGTTACAGTCATTGTCCGTCTCCTCATTCCTCATTAATCATTACTTCTTTCTAATTTCCTCTGGAATAGTCTTAATGCTATCCACACCAACATCAAGCATGTATTTGTAAATTGATCCCAAATCTTCTTTCTCTCTACAAAGTACAGCCTCAAGAACTATGGGTAAGTTGACTCCCGCAATCACTTCAATTTTTCTGCTTGATTCCATATAAATACGCATCGCAACATTAAAGGGCGTTGCGCCAAATAAATCGGTAAAAATCATGACTCCCTCTCCCATATCAATTGAAGAGAGTGAATCTTCAACGTTCTTTTTCAAATCTTCGGGAGATTGAGATTCATTGAATGCTATGGCTTGAATCTGTTTTTGTTCTCCAGTTATCATGGAAACCGCATCTAAAAGTCCTGATGCAAATCTGCCATGAGAAATAATAATAATTCCAACCATTGATTCACCTTTGCAGCAAATTTTCAAAAAATAAATAATTCATTATTAATCATCGAACTGAAACCTGGTCTAAAAATAAAGGCAGCTGGAACCATTCAAATTTAAGAGTGCCTGATCAATTCAATCAGAAAGCAGGGAGATTAGAAAATATCATCCCTGCTTCTTCTCGTAAGCTTAGATTTCTTTATGCAAAAATACCAACGGCTCCGCCAATAAATCCTATCGCAATTAGCAAGTAGATAACCTGAATTGGATTCCAATTCTTCTTCTTAAGCAGCCAATATGCCAGGAAAGTGATCAGCATTGGAAGTAAATATGGCATGATAGCGTCCAATTGTGCCTGGATTTCAACAACTTGGGTTACAACCTCGCCGCCGATCTCAATTTCCTTTGAGAACTGAATTGGGGTAGAAAGAGACACGATCGAGGGTGCAAAACCACCAACCACGATGAGGCCTACAATGGTGGCAAATTCTGTAATTTTCGCAAATGCACCGCTTCCCAATGAAGAAAGCAAATTTGCGCCTTGCTCATAAGCCCACATAAATTGCCAGTACCGAACAGCCATGTAAGGGAAAAACACCAACAGGATTACCAGAATAGGTCCAAAAACATTGCCACTTAGGGCCATGATTGAGCCAATACTGAAGATAATGCTGTTGTAAAGTGCCCACACTACGGTATCACCGATGCCTGCCATGGGGCCCATCAGGCCAACCTTAAAACCTTCAGTCGTATCAATAGATGCCCCGGCTTCTTCCAGGGCGATATGGGCGCCCAGAATCAAGGGAGCGCCGACGACCGGATTCGTGTTAAAGAAATTCAGGTTTGCAATAAACGCTTCTTTAAAATCATCTGGATCCGGATGAGTTTTCTTTAGAATGGGCAGCATTGCAAAACAATAACCAACAGATTGCATACGCTCATAATTCCATCCAAATTGGAATGCCAGGATGAAACGCCAAAACGACTTCATAAGGTCGGCTTTTTCGATCTTTACTCTTTTGTCAGTCATCTTAAGCCTCCATCTTCTGATTTTTTGTATATTGGTAAATCAAGGACACTGCAACCGCGGAAAGGGCAAGTCCAACTAATGGAACATCCATAAACGCATACAATACGAAACCAAGGATCAGGAAAGCCGGGAACTTTCCAACCGGCATTATTTTTAACAGCATGGCAAATCCAAGCGCTGGTAAAATGCCGCCGGCGGTGTTGATTCCATTACTAATCCACGGGTATGTATCGAAGAACGTTCCCACAACCTTCACTGCCGGTTCTCCAAGGGCAACTGCCACAAATACAGGCAATCCGCGCGACAAGCCATAAGGGACATGACTGAATAAGTACATCATACGGTCAAAACCTTTGACGTCCCCTACTTCAGCAAATTTGTCCGCTTTATGGACAAAAACGTTGTTTATCATGCCGGCGATAACATCCATTTGGGTCAGCAGTAATGCCGCAGGAATTGCGAGAGCAATACCCACTTCATAATTTCCGCCTTTTCCAAAAAATGTTCCAAGGATAGCACCAACTGTAAAATCGGGAATTGAAGCGCCGCCATAGTTATAAACACCTAAGGCCATCAATTCCAGGGTGCCGCCAATCATAAGGCCAGTTTGTACGTCTCCAACAATTAAACCGGCGCCAAAACCAGCGATTAGGGGGCGAAATCCCATGAAGAACGACGTTCCCAACATATCAGTCATACACAAATATGCCCAAAGGGCTAATAATAGTGCGGAAAGAATATTAGACATAATTTTTCTCCTTAATTAGATTGATAATTTTTATAAAAATCACGAAATGGTTCGATATTTACCTCCTCTTATCAATGTGGTATATTGTTATATTATGTGCTTTTTATTGATTCTTTTTGTTATTTTTTGTTAATATATCACCGTAAAATGATAATGTCAATGCTAATTTTGCAATATAATAAACAAAATATTTCATACGATGGTGTTGCATATAAATGTTACAAGTCAAACGTCAGCTTAAAATAAAAGAGTTCTTGGTTGAAAAAGGTTTCGCTAGTGTTGAAGAGCTAAGCGATTATTTTGCGGTATCGGAAATGACCATTCGTCGCGATTTGGACGAACTCGATAAGCAGGGATTTATTCAGAGGGTACATGGGGGCGCTATGTTAAACGACCCCGCTTTTTTTGAGATGTCCGTCTCTGCAAAATCCACCCAGTTCACTACTGAAAAAGAGCAAATAGGAAGAGCAGCTGCCGATTTTGTAAAAGACGGCTCCACGATATTAATCGATGCTGGAACGACTACTCTGGAAATAGTAAAAAATCTCAAACAAAAAAGGATATCCCTAATTACGAATGGCTTAAACATCGCCCTCGAGTTAACCCCATGTCCGCAAATAGAATTGTTTTTAGTCGGAGGCATGCTTCTAAAAAATGTTCAACATACAGTCGGGCCCCAGACGATTGCCTTTCTTGAAGACTTCCATGCAGACATCGCTTTTATTGGCGTTGAAGGTGTTCATCCGACCACCGGTATTAGCGTCCCCGATATTTTGGATGCGAGCGTAAAACGCACGATGATGAGTATTGCCAAAAAATCCATTGTCGTAGCCGATTTTAGCAAAATTGGTCGCAATACCAAAGCGAAAATCAATCCTATCAATAGCGTTGATTTAATTATTACCAATTCGAAAGCCGATAAGGAAATGATTCGCGAACTTAAAGAATTAACTGAAGTTATGATTATTGATTAGTCATCTGCGCTTTGCGCGCAACGATTGGGGAAAACCGTTTCATAAATTCAGACCTGTGTAAATAAACACCTCCTGTCGATGGACAGGAGATGTTTTTAATTGTCAAAAGGATTCTCTCAGTTAATCGAATCCCATATCCGCCTGGCAGTAAAATTCCTCGCCGTCCACTATCACCAGCCTGCTACCATACTCGTCCGACCGAACCCGATATTGGTTGATTGAAGTTCGGTTGGCTTCCAGCGCCTTTCTGGCTCTCCAGTCGGCCAGGTTGAAGGATGGCCAGCGGTTACGGTACGGGTCGCGCGTTTCGGACGTCAGGCGCTCGTTCTGGCAGGCCAGCGCCGCGCCAATCCCGTTGTGGATGTCCGTCGGATATGCTTTACTATTAAATTCCTCCGCCATTCCGGGAATTGCGTCGCTGCTCAATGTGGTTAAATACTGGGCGTCAAATTCCATGCCTTGCTGCGCCCGGTTCAAGTTCTGGCGCACGATGAAGGCGTCCACGTTGATCAGGTTCAGCGTGAGCACAAAACCCAGCGATGCCGCCAGCACCGCGTTGGCAAAAGCGCGTGGTTGGTTCATTATCTCCAACACTACAGTACCCGCCAGCAGCAACCCCAGCCACAGGATGAAGAAGTGCGAGTAAGTGCGCAGGCGTGAGAAGCCGTAGGCGGATTCGTACAGCGACAAACGCTGGTAGGATGAAACCAGTATAACCAGGGTCAAAGCCACCAACCCGACGATCAGCCCACTCAATAGCTTGCGCTGTTTCGGCGTTTCGATTTTCAGGACCGTCCGCAGCACCTGGATCATCAGCAGGCTGAAAACGGCCACCCAGATCAGTTCGCCAAATCCGCGCCGGGCATACTCGGCGTAAGTAAATCCAGCCTGGCTGATGTTCAATTCGCCCGAGAAGAAATAGCGGAACTGGATGGCGACGAACACGCTGAACAGGACCATCACCGCGCTCAGCACAGTTGCGCCTTCCGTAAACCCCAGGAATGGTTTCACGGCCGAGTCAAACGGCTCTGTTTTTTGACCGTAAACCTCGGCAACCTTGACCAGTCCAATCATCATGAAGGCGATCAGCAGCGCAAGGATGCCCTGGCCGAAGTACTCGCCGATATTTTCAATCCTGAAACTTTGCAGCAGGGCTTCTACCCGCTGGGAAAAGACCAAATCCGCAGAGGACAGCAGCAAAGTAAACACAAGCAACACCGGTACAGCCAGCAGTAACCCCCGCAGGATCGGCAGGATGGTACTTCTTTTCTGCGCCGGGTTCACGTCACCGGAAGATTTCGATTCAAAGAATATAAATTTCCAGGGGAATACGATCAGCCCGCCCCAAACGGTAAAACCCTCCCTGATGTATTTAAAAAGATTGTAGCGGGTCCAGGCGCCGTTATGGTACGTAGCGGCCAGGATAGCTGCGAACAGCAGAGTGAGCATATAGCTTAATAGATCAGTCAACGGGTCTTTGCGGATGAAGGTGAAAACCGCAAGCAGGACAATCAGACCCATTAGCAAGAAGTTGGCCTTTGACGGAATTATCCCTTCGGAACGCAGCAGGAAAAATACCCCGGCCAGGCAAATCGCAATGAACACCGGGAAGGAAATTCCGGGTGCTTTTTTCCAGAACAACACATCCCATACAATCCCAATCAACAATGCGAGTGGCAGTAAAAATTTTTTGATCATGTCACCTCTTTCTTATTTGCAGACTAGCCTATCTGGAAACCTCTCTCAATACCTATCAAAAATTGAAAACAGGTTTTCTATTATTCCTCTCGTAAAAAAAGACAAGAGACAATCACTGGGATAATCAGTGAATCGGGGTTTTTTCATGAGAAGGATTGATCCCTAAGAGACTGTATTCTAACAGTTGCGAGACTTTGTGGAAATCCCTTATGTTTTCACCCTTTTTAGCTATGAAGGCGATATTGGAAAAAAATATCTTTTTACAATATCGCTTGTATTAAGGAAGTTTCAATTGATAATTCGGATTTTAGGTTGAATACCCTGTTATGGTCTTTATTTCCCGAATAAAGACCTTTACCAAACCGGGATCAAAATCCTTTCCGGATTGCTCCATAATATATTGAAGTGCTTTTTTCTTCGTCCAAGCTTTTCGATAAGGACGATCAGTCGTAAGTGCATCCCAGACATCCACGATGGAGAAAATACGTGCCGGGAAAGGAATATGTTCTTCTTTGAGGCCTCGGGGATATCCGCTCCCATCCCATTTCTCATGGTGACAATAAGGAATGTCAATTGCGTTTTTGAGATAGGTCACTGTCGCTAGCATTTCATAAGCGTATGTAGGGTGCTTTCGCATAATATCCCATTCCGAAGCATTAAGTTTCTCCGGTTTTAGCAGGATATAGTCCGGAACGCCCATCTTTCCGATATCATGCAAGAGAGCTCCTCGTCGAATATTGGTTATCTCATTGGCATCCATACCCATAACATTTGCAAAACGCACCGCCATTTCCACAACTCGCTCGGTATGTCCCTCAGTTTCTTTATCACGCATATCCATCGCGTATGACCAGCCTTCGATAGTCGCGTCATATGCGGCAATCAGCTCAGTATTGGAACGTTGCAAATCATTGAATAATGTCGTGTTATCCACTGCTATTGCAGCTTGAGTCGCAAACGATCCGAAGAAATCAACCCATTGAGAGGTTGGAACCATTTTCTGCCGGCAAAACACTTCCAAAACACCTTTAATCTGTCCCTTTACGATTAAAGGAGCCACGTGATGCGCTATAAATTTCTCTTCTTTGAACAAAAGAATTTGGTTGGGTGGTTCTTGCGAATGATCCGGATCAGTCGAAATAATAATTCTGCGCTCGGCCGCGGCAATTCCTGCGCGGCCTTTCCCAATCTGAACATCTGATTTTTCTATATTTTTTGTGTGAAAACCAATTCCTGCTGCGTATTTTAAGATCATCGTCTGAGGTGTCATGAGCAGCACGCTGGCGGCATCTACGCCGAGTTGTTCGATCACATTTTCAAGCAAAATATTGAGAATTACTTCTAAGTCAAAGACAGAACTAATGGCTATATCCACTTGGTGTAAAGACGCCATTTGTTGCAATTGGCGTTCTGTTTGTTCATGGAGGGTAACCCGGTGAATTGCGCTTGCGGCAAGGTTCGCAATAGCCATCAACAAGTTCACATCATTGTCTGTAATTGCCTTCTTTCGAACCATCCAAAGTGCGCCGATTACCTCCTCTTGGGCAATAAGCGGAATACAAGCAGTCGCTTTTGAATCACCCAATAAATCCGAACGGAAGAAAGCAGCATCGTTCACTGTATCATTATTCAGATAGGGTTTCCCCTCTGCAAGCACTCTGTTGCTAATCCCTTTTCCATAAGGCAATTGCAATCCTGTAAATCTTTCGCCCACCGGTCCGTATCCCATCATGAACAATGCCCCGCTATCGGCAGAACCGCGCATCACTAACATGCTGCCGTCCGCATTAAACACCCCGACGATTTGATTCAGGAAAGTCATCAAAACATCATCCCGAGTGGTAGCCCCCCGCATTGCACTCGCCACAGATATAATCGCTTCACGTTCCGCTTCATGTTGTTTGCGTTCACTAACGTCCTGTTTTATCGCCACAAAATGGCCAATCTTGCCATCCTCCTGGAGAACAGGGGCAATGATCATTTCCTCTGTATAATGGCTTCCATCCGCACGACGGTTTATTAGTTCGTTATGCCATACTCTTCCGGAAATGATTGTGTCCCAAAGATCCTTGTAAAACGCATTGTCATGTTCACCAGATTTTAGAATGCGCGGATTCTTACCAATAGCTTCTTCTAAAGAATATCCGGTTAGCTGAGTAAAGGCTGGATTGGCCCATGTGATGATCCCGTCACAGTTGGTAATTACAATTGCATTAGCAGCCGCCTCCAAAGCAGCACTCTGGAGATGAAGGCTTTCCTCAGCCTGTTTCCTTTCGGTTATATCTCGGATCATTGCAGTAAAGAACGTTCCCTCGTGAGTTTCCCAGCTGGCCACAGAAAGTTCAATTGGAAATTCCTCACCGGTCTTTCTCTGTCCTAACGATTCTATGATCCTGCCGGTCTGCTTTCGCATACTAATAATATTGGGTAAAACGGATCGATGAAAGTCTTGCTGCTGGACTTTTTTCGGCATGAGCACCGATATTGGTCTTCCCAGAATTTCTTCGTTTGAATAACCAAAAATAGTACCGGCAGCTTTATTCCAATAGATGACTTTTCCTTGACTATCACAAAGAACAATCCCTTCAACCGCGGAATCTGCCACTGCTCGAAAACGTTCACCACTTTCCAAAAATGCTTCTTCAGCACGTTTTCGTTCCCGTAGGTTCTCTGCTTCGTTCATTGCTCTTTTGACAGCTGGTGAAAGCCGAGACAATTTCACCTTCGGAATATAATCGATAGCACCTTGCGTAAGGCAATCAATGGCAGCATCCTCACCAATTGTTCCTGAAACGAAAATAAACGGGATTTCCGGGTGAAGTTTACGCGCTGACTTAAGTGCGGTGATACCGTTGTATCCTGGCAAGTGATAATCCGCTAAGATCAGATCAATTTCCCCTTTTTTAATTAGGTCATTGAACTCTTTGCCATTTTTTGCATGGTAAATCTCGCAAGGCGTTTCCGCGGATTCCAACGCGATCTGAACTAACTCAGCATCTGTTGCATCATCTTCCAAATGCAGGATCCGTACAGTTTTATCCATTCCGAGACTACCTTTCTTTTGTTATCCAATAAAGTGAAATAATCTATAAATTCAGTGATTCACTATCTATTTTTTATACTTCCAAGAGGAGGTTCGTTGATCAATGCCCAAAAGACGCCAACTTGTTTTACCGCTTCATAAAAATCAGAAAAGCGAACTGGTTTTACGACATAAGCATTCACGCCAAGTTTATAACAGTCATCCAAATCTTTTGTCTCGCGAGAAGAGGTCAGAATGACAACAGGAATAGATTTCAATTGCTTATCGCTTTTAAGTTGTTCCAATACCTGAATACCATCCATTCTTGGCATTTTAATATCAAGCAAAATAACAATAGGGTTTCCAACTGGACGAGACTTAAAAGTATTCCTTCGATAGAGATAATCCATTGCCTCAACGCCATCATGTGCAATTTCAATAGTATTGGCAAGATTTGAATCGTTCAATGCATTTAGTATCAATTCAATATCTCTTGGATCGTCTTCAACTAACAAAATTCGCTTGAGCTCCACTGTCATATAATCCTCCTCATCAGCTTTTGGGAAGCGAGAAATAAAATGTAGCACCTTGATTTTCCTGCCCTTCCGCCCAGGTGCGCCCGCCGTGTCGATGGATTATCCGGCGTACTGTTGCCAGACCAATTCCGGTGCCCTCAAATTCCTCCGCACGATGCAAGCGTTGGAAAACGCCAAATAATTTATCGGCATAATTCATGTCAAATCCAACGCCATTGTCGCGGATAAACACAATGATCTCGTTCCCTGTTTCCAGTTCGCATCCGATTTCGATATTTGCACGCTTTCGATTCTTGGTAAATTTCAAAGCATTCGAGATCAAATTGACCAGAACAATCCTCAGCATCGAGTTGTCCCCCGTCACAGATGGCAGATCAACAATCTTCCAGCTGACCTTCCTGTCCTTAATATCCGGTTCGAATTCTCGAATTACATCCTGAACAAGCTCACCTAGATTCACTTGCTTTTTAGCCAATTCAAGCCGTCCCATGCGGGAGAAAGAGAGCAAATCGTCAATTAAGGTACCCATGCGTTTAGCGGAATTGGAAATGGTATCTAAATAATGTTGGTTCTTTTCGTCGAGTGGTTGGCCTAAATTCTTTTGGAGTAATTCCAGGAAACCATCGATATGCCGCAACGGTGCGCGAAGATCATGAGAAACTGAATAGGCAAAAGCCTCCAGTTCGACATTGGCAGCTTCTAGTTGTGCGGTACGTTCATGAACACGTTTTTCCAGCTCCTGGTTAAGTTTCTGGATTTCCTTTTCAGCCTTCTTACGTTCAGTGATATCGAAGGCAACCGAGAGAATACACTCTTCATTCCTGAGCATCATTTTTCGAGCAGAATCAATAACCAGTACTAATGAACCGTCTTTTCTGCGTAATGTAGTTTCAAAATCATTTACTTGCCCAGTCTCATTCAGACTTTTAACAAATTTTTTTCTGTCCTCAGCATTTCCCCAAATGGCAAGCTCAGACGTAGTTCTGCCAACTGACTCTTTGCGGGAATAACCCAGTAAATTTGTATAACCCTCGTTTACATCCAGAATCTGTCCATCTGTAACCCGTGTAATTGCCATAAGGTAAGGTGACGCATGAAATGCTGCCGAGAATTTCTCTTCGGACTCGAGTCGTTCTTCCTCTATTCGTTTACGTTCGGTGATATTGCGCACCAAAGCCAGGTTAAAACTCTTACCTTCATACTCGAAGTAGTTGGCGCAAACCTCTACAGGAAAAACTCTTCCATCTCTCATCCGGTGTATGCTTTCAAAGGTAAGTGAGTGCTTTGTTTTTAACTCATTCCAATGGGAAGGCCAGCGTGCGATTGGAAAATCAGGGTCAATATCCGACGTGCGTAATCTGAGCAATTCTTCGCTGGTATATCCGAGAGATTTGCAGGCTTCATCATTTACATATATAAAATGCGTATTCTCATCCGTCAGAAACGCGGCTTCATTTAAATGGTTCATGGCAAAACTCAATAGCACTAATTGTCTCTCGGTCTGTTTACGATCCGTGATATCAATACCGAATGATATTGTTGAGATTGATTTATCTGGTGATGACACTGTGCTGTTTTGCCAGGATATAATTCTTTCCTCACCGGATTTGGTGAGAATAGGATTCTCAACTATTGGGGGCATCTCACTTTTGTTATGCTGGAAATCCTCAAATATTTTCCAAACCTCCGGGTAGCAGTTTTTTGGAACCATCTTCTCAAACCAATTGACATCGCGTAATTCGCTTTCTGTATATCCGGTAATATGTTCACCGTATCTATTTAACATCTTCACACGTCCCTGGTGATCCAGCCCTACAATCATCACATTTGCTGATGAAATTAGGTTTTCAAGATATTCGTGTGTTTCTCGTAATTCAAATACGCGGTGGTTAAGATCAGAAATTAGCGTTTTTATCCTCTCCTTCATATTTAAAAGAGACCTGGCAAGAAGTCCAAATTCATCCTGCCGTTCAATATCCAAAGGAAAGTCCCAATTACTCTCCGAATATGCCTGGGCCGCTTTATTCAGTTGGATGATCGGATCGGTAAATTTTCTCGAGAGGAAAACCACCGCAAAAATTGTTACCAGAATAATGAAGAGTGTCAATCCAAAGATAATATTGTTATATCTTGTTACTTGAGAAAGAAAATCCGCTTCCGGGATAATCGTAATTGAGAGCCAATTTATTCCATAAGGATCTGTAATAGGCAGTATGTATCCAAAATATGTACTTCCAAAATCATCAAATTTGAAAAATTGTTGATCCTGGATGCTATCTATATCCTTATACTTGCTTTCTATATAATTCGCCGATGCTTTAATTAATGGATTTTCGCTATTTTTTGCATTCATCCTTTCAATTAAGTCTTCTCCCTGTTGATAAAAAGGATCGCTGGTGGAAGTACTAATTAAATTACCATCTCTTTCAATTAAATATGTAATCCCTGTTTTTCCAATCTTCAACGATTGCAGATACTCCTGCATTTCCGTGAATTTAAAAGCAGAGCCAATCACGCCAAGGAGCTTTCCATCCTCATCATAAACAGGCATACCGGCTGTAATGACTAACGCCTTTGTGGAAAAATCAAGGTAAATTGGGCTCCAACTGGGGCTGCCTGTTTTTATGGCGTTTTCATACCATGATCGATCTCTCGGATCATAATTCTCCGCATGTTCTACCATTACAACTGGATTTCCCTGATTGTCAGTGGAAAAATAACGTAAATCGCTTCCCTGTAGGTAAATGGATTGCATCACTTCTAAAATCGCATTGTCTTGCGGTGAATGGCGAGCGCCATACATATTCCCATCAGAAGTGCCAAAGAAAGTAGCATTCAGCAATGGAAAGGTTTGGAGGTTTTGCCAAAAGTACTGATTCGTATTTTGAATATCGGTGAAATCAACCAATCCCAGATGAATTGCATCACTTTCCAGCCGGTTCAGTTCAACCGGCATTTCAATCATTTCAGTTAGTCGATCGCTGATCCTTTCTGCTAATGCGGGACTGATATTGGTTGAAAATTGGTCGGATACTTCTAAAAAACTGAGGCGGGAGAGTAACAATAGGCTGCCGGCTTGAAGGAGAATAAGCGATAGAAATGCAATGGAAATAACCGATCTTATCGATTTCAAGAATTACTCCTTTTCTTTTCACTGTGTTGTATTTTTCGCTTACACAATGGCTCTCAAATTTCGTGAAAACCTATACCCGGTAAACCAATCAGATGACTTACATTAAAAAGGAGATATAACAAACGTTCATCAATATTAAGTTAATCATACAACAAATAGAGTGTGGACGTTTAAATACAGTCAACCAGTTACCGGGAAGAAATTGTCCATTTTTTGTTATGGAAAGGGGTTGAATGGTATCGTTATCGTCTTTACAAGCTTCTAAATAAAAACAACAGTCGTATTCCCGGCTGTTGTTTTTTTCGTTTATCACATCCCTAACCGCAAAAACAGGGGTATACGCTTTTCACCTGCACCGTAAAGTGCGGGAAAAAGCAATTTATCTCAAAGCCTGCTGCCCGCTGGCGGTGTAGATTTCATACCACTCAAAATGTTTCAAATGAACATCTGCCGCTTTGATGGCGGCATCCAGGCGCTTCAGGTTTTTTGAACCAACGATAGGAACAGCGCCCACCGGGTGGTACATGATCCATGCGTAAATAATAGTGGTTGGTTCTACGCCATAACGCTGCCCGATCTCCGTGATCTTCGCCATGGCTTTCTCACTCAACATGTCACCCTGGGAGAAAAGTCGTCCGCCGGCCAGCGGCGACCAGATCATCGGGTGGATTTTCTTCTGTGTAAGGAAATCGATCATGCCGGAGTTGAAATGCTCAAAACACACCGGATTCCACTCGATCTGGTTAGTCACCAGTTCCCCGTCCATTTCCCGGTTGAGGGCATCAAATTTAAAGGGGTCAAAGTTGGATACACCTACTTCCACAGCCAGTCCTGCTTTCTTGATATCTTTCAAAGCGCGCGCGGTTTCCGCGAAATCAATGCAGGGGTCCTCACGGTGGATCAGGTACAAATCTACATAATCCGTTCCCAGCCGCTGCAGGCTTTCCTTGCAAGATCTCATCACCCGCTCATAAGTGGTGTCGTAATAAGTGAAATTCTCACCGTTGACGTTAGCGCGGAAAATACCGGTTTTGGTAACCAATTGTACTTGCCTGCGCATCCCTTTGTCTTTGCGGAAAGCATCCCCCATCAGGGTCTCGCATAACGTATCCGCGTAGATCTCTGCGGTATCCAGCGTGGTCACGCCGCGTTCAACGCAGGCATGCATGTGTTCGATCAGTTGGTCTGTTGAAAAATCCCAGCCGTCCAGGCGCCAATAGCCCTGCGCTACCGCTGATATGGATAATTTCTCGCTTAGTTTGATTGTCTTCATTTAATAATGCTTCCTTTACGCGTATGCGTGCTTCTTCATATCCAGCGCAACAGCGCTGCAGATGATGAGGCCTTTGATGATCAACTGCCAGTTCGGATTAACGCCGATAAAGGCTAGCCCGTAGCTGATGATGGTGAAGATGATCACGCCGATCACCACACCCGAGATCTTTCCAATGCCGCCGCTGAGGGAGACGCCGCCCACCACGCAAGCGGAAATGGCGTCAAATTCATATGAAAAACCATAGGCGCTGTTCGCGCCGCCCGTGCGCGCCACTTCCAAAATACCGGCGAAACCGACCAGGATACTCTCAATGACAAAAGCACTTACAATGACCTTTTTGACGTCCACACCCGAAACCCTGGCCGCGTCCGGATTTCCGCCTACCGCGTAGATATTCTTGCCGAACACCGTTTTATTGAGCACGAACCAGGCCACGAACGTTACCGCGATGGCAATGAATACCAGCAGACTGATCTCACCGAGAACCTTGGTGCTGCTCAGAAAGGTCAATCCTTCACGGATGCCGCCAATTGGCTGGCCGCGATTCGGCTCCTGTGAAATATACAGGCTGTTGATCCCATACACGATGGTCATCATGCCAAAAGTGGCGATGAACGGCGCCATCTTCAACTTCGCCACCATCAGGCCGTTGGCATAACCGATCACAGCCACTACGGCAATCGCGATCACGACCGGAATGATGATCGGAATCTGCGGAAGGTTGGGATAAAAGCGTCCGGCGTAAGTTGCCGTTTGGCTCATGGAAGCCACGATCACAGCCGCCAACCCCACCTGGCGGCCGCCGGAAAGGTCAGTTCCACCCAACAGGAGGGTAAAAAGCAGGCCGATTGCTACAATGAGTTTGATGGATGACTGGGTCAGGATATCTTTGATGACACGCCACTGCAAAAAAGCAGGTTCAATAATAACAATACTTGCAATCATCGCAATGAGAACAAGAATCAATGCTTTATCAAAAATGAAATCTTTGATGGAAGTTTTTTTCGTGGGTTTACCGTTCATTTCTTCTCACCTTTATGTCGATTTATTGGATTTCTGAATGAATTTGGTTGCCAGCTTCAAAACGCCGACCTGGGTCGCGCAATCGTGGTCCAACATGCCGGCCAGTCTGCCTTCGCACATGATCGCCAGCCGATCGGACATACCCAGTAATTCCGGCATTTCGGAGGTCACCATGATGATGGCGTTGCCGGCTTTTGCCAGTTCACGCATGATCTTATAAATTTCGAATTTCGCGCCGACGTCTACACCGCGAGTCGGTTCATCCAGGATCAGCACGTTGGGTTGCGCCAAAAGCCACCTGCCCACCAGCACTTTCTGCTGGTTGCCGCCGGACAGGTTGCGGATCAATGTTTTAATGCTTGCCGTCCTGACATCCAGCTTCGTGCAGGTGTCCTTCGCAACCTTTTCGGTAACGGATTTGCGAATATAACCCAGCATGCCGTTGGCGTATTTCTTGTTGGACACCACCAGGACATTTTCTTCGACCGTCAACATGGGAATGATTCCTGAGGCCCGCCGTTCTTCGGTCAGCAGAGCAAAGCCATTCTTGATAGCTTCCTGGGGATTTTCATTCTTGACCTGCTTGCCGTTGATTTCCAGGCTGCCCGAGGCAATTTCTCGTAATCCAAAAATCGACTCGATTAATTCGGTTCGCTTTGACCCCACCAGCCCCCCAATGCCAAAGATCTCTCCTTTATGTACTTCGAAATTAATGTCTCGGAAAGATTTCTGGTCCGCGCTCGTAAAATTGCTTACCTTAAGGATGATTTCATCACTGGTTTGGTAATTCTTCTCAGGGAATCTTTTCTTCAAGTCGCGGCCGACCATGTAATTGATAAGTTGATCGATAGTGACATCCCCAATAGCCCAAGTGCCGATATATTTTCCATCCCGCATGACGGTAACTTCGTCAGCAATTTCAAAGATCTCCTCCAAGCGATGGGAAATATATAGAATGGTCCTGCCTTCATTCTTCAATCGTCGAATTAAGGTAAATAAGTGCTCGGTTTCGGTTAAGGTGAGCGACGAAGTGGCTTCATCCATAATGATGATCTTCGCGTCATAAGAGATGGCTTTGGCAATCTCAACTGCTTGCAGCTGCGAGACGGACAGGTCTTTGGCCAATGTCTGGGGAGAGATGTCGAAATTCAGATCAGCCAACAGATCCACTGTTTTCCTGCGCATCTCCTTTTCATCGACCACGAACCCTTTTTTGCTAAAGCGGCCGATCCAAATATTATCGATCAAGTTGAGGAACGGGATGGGTTTCAACTCCTGATGGATCATGGAAATCCCATTTTCCAGCGCGGTGTTTGTGTCGGTAACTTGGATTTCATTTCCATCAATTGCGATCGTGCCGGAATCCGGATGATAAAGCCCAAACAGGCAATTCATCAGCGTCGATTTGCCCGCGCCATTCTCGCCGACGATCGCGTGGACTGTCCCCGATTTAATTGAAAGACGGACATCGTCTAAAGCTTGTACTCCGGGGAATGCTTTGGACATATGCTCGACTTTCAGGCGATAATTCTCCAATTGGTCACCTCGAAGAAGATTGTTCAATTCTTGAATATTTTACATACGCCGGTAGATACCGGCGTATGTAATGGTTTGATCTACTTATATAGTAATACTTTTACTGAGTCTGGAGCATAATTTCCAAAGTGGAATCCAGATTGGATTGATCCACGATCTGATAGGGAATCCAGACGTACTTGCCATCGATCGTGCTTTCCACACCCACGACGTCCGCGGTAACTTCTTCACCAGTGACCGAAGCTTTCATGATGTTGAGGACGGCAATGGATTGGTTCAGTCTGTCATTCAAGACTGTTCCCAACAGCGCGCCGGCTTTCATGGCTTCCAGGGCTTCGACAGTCGCATCGATGCCAACAATGGGCATGAATTTATTGGGATCGCCGGTGTTGTAATCATTGTTCAGGGCAGCCTGAACAGCGCCCATAGCCATGCCGTCATTATTCGCCAGTACACCTTCGATGCCGTCGATACCAAAAGCGGTAATCCAGGCATTCATCTTATCCAAAGCTTGTGCTTTGTCCCAATTGGCGGTGTCCATCGCGATGATCTCGTAATCGATACCTTGGGCCTGAAGGGTTTCTTCGTAAGCAGCGGTGCGCAGGATAACATCATTGTTGCCAATTTCACCCTGCAGGACAACCAATTGCAGTATACCGTCGCCGTTCTTGTCGGCAATTTCGGTGTTGGCATTCCAATAATTAATCAAAGCCTGGGCGCACATTACACCGGATTCTTTCGGATCCGCGCCAACGTACCAGATCTTGTCGTAACCATTCATGGTTTCTTCTGATGGGATCATATTGAAGAACACAACCGGAACATCATCGGCCTTGCATTTTTCCATCAGAGACTGGGTGCTTTCCGAATTGACTGCGCAGATAGCAACTGTGTCTGTGCCTTTTGAAAGTGCTGCCTCTAGTTTGTTGGTCATCTTGGTTACATCGTTCTCACCATCCTGCATGTCCACAACGATGCCGCCCATCTTTTCAGCTTCAGCGTCCATGATGATACGGAAACCGGATTGGTATTGGTCATCGAAAGCTCTCCAGATAACGGTGGCGTTGACGTCCGCGCTTTCGGTTGTTTCAGTTGAATCGGTTGATTCGGTTGTGTCGGCTGCAACCTCGCTGGCTTCGCTTTCCGCTGCACATGCGACTAACGATAAGGAAAGTGCCAAAACGAGCAGAATTGCAAGGATTTTTACGGTTTTTTTCATTATTTTTTGCTCCTATCTTTATTCTCTACTCCAATAATTTTTGTCAAATTTCTTCTTTATTTTTCTTATCTTTGCATTCACTAATCCTTTCTTTTTAAAATTTTTCTAACGTTAGGAAACACGTAAATTGGGCTCTTCTATAAGGAAGACATATCAGCTTTCAAATCTGAACTGATTCATCTTGCCTTTAATAAGTTCTTTCATTGCATCTTTTACTTTTGGATAAATCGCGGTGTTATATTTGAAACCGGGGGCACCGGCTTGAGCCACATATTCGTCAATCATGGCGGTTAATACATCTGTTGCCACGTTGATCTTGCGGATGCCGTTGCGAATGGATTCTTGAACCTGTTCCGCGGGCGTGCCGGAGCCGCCGTGTAAAACCAGGGGAACATCCACAACCGCGTGAATAGCTTTCAGTCTTTCAATGTTCAACTTTGGCGCGGCAATATAGTGGCCGTGTTGGGTTCCAATGCTGACCGCCAGGCAATCCACACCGGTGCGCTCGACGAACTCTTTGGCTTCGGCCGGGTCAGTCTGGGCTGCTTCCGGGCCTTTGACAACCAGATCGCCTTCTTCGCCGACCAACTTGCCGAGCTCTCCTTCAACAGTAATTCCCAGAGGATGCGCCAGGTCGACAACTTTTTTCGTAAGTGCGATATTCTCTTCGAACGGCAGTGAAGATCCATCCAGCATGACCGAGGAATAACCGGCATTTATAGCCTGAGCGCATTCCTCGAAAGATTTTGAATGATCAAGATGTAACGCAATCGGAACAGTCGCATTGGCTGCGGCACGTTTTACAGTTTCTACGGTGCCTTCGAAACCGCCCATCAAAGCAACACAATCATTACCGGTAATAAATATAACTGGAACGTTTAATTCCGATCCAGCCTCAATGGCTGCTAATGCACTATCAAACGATACGGTTACAAAAGCGCCATACGCAACTTGCCTTTCTTCTGCAAGCTCAAGAATTTCTTTCATCGGTGCGAATTTCAATTTGTATCTCCTTTAATTTGGTTTTTATAGATTACGCTTGAGAAATTGCTGCGCGGTGTCAAAATCCGGGACACCGGCCGTTGCACCGATCGCGCCAATATTCATTGCTGCTACCACATTGGCAAACCTGGTGCTCTCGAAAATATCAAAGTCATGGGATAAGGCGCAAATCATACCTGCCATAAACGAGTCGCCTGCTCCGGTCGTATCAACCACCGGCAATCCTTTTACGCCTGGGATGAGCTTCTCAACCTGGAAGTCGGTTACGTAGCAGCCGTTTTGGCCAAGTTTTATTCCAAAAATTTGCATACCGAAATCTTTGAAGCATGCCGCAATTTCGCGTGGTTCCTCTTTGTGGCTGATCAATTTCGCTTCACTGTAGCTGGGAAAGAAGATATCGGTTTCTTTTAACGAGGGGGATAACCGCGTAAGCCAATCGATTTCGGATAGTTCAGAATTGACAGCCGCATCCATGACTGTTGTCTTCCCCAGTGTATGAGCCAATTGGAAAAGCCGGGCTGTTCCGCCATCATCCATCGCAGCCATTTTCATTGCGCTTCCGAAATATACCAAATCCGATTCTGCAACCTGCTGCTGGTCAATATCTTCAAATTTCAAATTTTGGAATATCTCATTTTCTGTTAGAAAATGACGTTCCCCGCTCGTATCGATCAACACATACGTCACCGCGGTGTTGTATTGGGTATCTTTAATAACGCTTGATGTATCAACCCCGGATTTGTCACACTCGGCTAAAAGAAATTTGCCGTTTGCGTCTGCGCCAATTCGTCCGGATATTGAAGCATCCAGGCCAAGTTTCGATAATGAGACGGCAACGTTTAATGCGTCCCCACCGGAGGATATAACAGGGGAATCAATTTTGGCACAATCCTTCTCCATGATATCGTCCGGAACCGGTGATATCAGGATGTCGCAAACCATCATTCCTACGCAAAGTACTTTCATTATCAAAACCCTTTATTATTTACTTTTTATTACTTTGTACGTACAATGGTATGTACGTATTATTTCATATTATTAACAAAACGTCAATATTACATTTGACTGCTTTTTGAAATTTAAATGGTTATAGTCTAAAATTGTTCTAATTAAGAAAAACACTAATTTGCAGAGAAAAGGTTCAGAATGACGAAATTTCCTAATTCCAATGAAATTGATAAAACAATACCTGTACCGCTTTATTACCAGCTGAAGAGCTACTTTCTAAAGGAAATCGAATCAGGAAATCTCTGCCTGGGCGACCGCATCCCTACCGAGGATGAGTTGCATGCCGAACTGCAAGTCAGCCGCTCAACCATCCGGCACGCCATCACTGAACTGGTCCAGGAAGGTTGGTTTGAGCGTAGAAAAAGCAAAGGGACATTTGTTATTCGAACCACGAAATCGCCTTTGGTCGTCCATGCCTTTGAGCCATTCCATCAGCTCGCAAAACAATATGGAAAATCGCCCAGTACGGAAGTGATCGACTTAAGTGTAACCACCGCGAATAGCAAACTGGCCGCATCGATGAACCTGGCAGTTGGAGAAAAGGTATTAACGATGTTCCGCAGACGGTTTATCGACGGTAAACCGTTGGTCACCATTCAAAACTATTTACCTTTTTCGCTATGTGAGTTCGTGCTTGACCATGATTTTAGTACAGAATCGCTCTATGAGACATTAATGGGAAATCCCCTCGCCCGTATTCAAAAAACCACTACCATCGTTTCCGCGGAAAAAGCAACTGCCGAAGATGCCAAACTTCTGGATGTTGAAATCGACTGTCCGATTCTGGTATTCAACACCATCTCGTATACTGCCCAGAAGAAGATCGTTGACTTTGCTTATTCTCACTATCGTGGAGATAGAAGCAAATTTGAGATTGAATCCAACCCAAGGGCTTAGCATGATGTGTACGGTTGTTGTACAAATGACACCGTCACAATTTGGTTTTATCAGGTAAATAGTATGCATCCCAACGATTCCGTTTAGCTTTAATGTACAACATAGGGGGCTTCGCTTCACTAGATTCCATGCTGAATTTCCAGGGGGAATATTCTTTTCCCTTATATAGTCCAAACCGGCCCTAATAGGTAAAAGAAAAAGTATAGTTCGAACAAGCGCATTTAATTCTCCGAGGTATCGTTCGCCTAAACCCTCGGAAAATTTTTGTGGCAGCAAATTTTAGATGGATGAGATGGTCCAAGTCAGGATTATCTTGCAGTTCCTTTTACGCCTGGCATGTTTCTAATCTTTTGTTGATATTTTTTATCTTTATTATCCATATACTAAATTTATAACAATTAATTATCAAGGTGGACAATTTCGTACCGACCTATTCAATCCAGCCTGGGTTCGGGATGAATATCAAATAATCTAAGAGATATGGGGAGTTGCTCATATGACCATTAACGAATTTCGTGTTGCACTGACAGTGGATGATTTCGAGCGCCTTACGGCATTCTACAGAGATGGATTGGGGCTTGAACCCGGCGATCTGTGGACAGATGGTGGACAGGGTCAAGTCTTCTGGGCTGGCCGTGCCGCCCTGGAGATCTTCGATCCGCAGTACGCGGCCGGCGTGGACCAAATCGAGGCGGAGAAACGGATCAGCGGACCGATCCGTTTTGCCTTTGAGGTGCCCGATATCCAACAAGCCTTGCAGCGCGCCTTGGAATATGGCGCGATTCTGATCCACGAACCGGTATTGACACCCTGGAACGACCACAGTGTTCGCATTCAATCACCGGACGGGCTCCAAATCACCTTGTATGAACCACAAGCTCAATAAATTTTGTTAATCAATTTAGTAGAAGGGATATTAAATGAAAGCGATAATCGCCACAAAATCTGGCCCGCCAGAAATACTTCAATTTAAAGAAATAGACACACCTCAACCCGCCGAACACGAAGTATTGATCCAGGTTCACGCGGCCACCGTGACCCGCGGGGATATCATGCTCAGAAAGCTGCATCCCCTATTGGTCCTCCCCATGCAGTTGATGGGCATTAAAAAGAAAAAGGTTCCGGGGCACGAGTTCGCCGGAGAGGTCGTCGCGGTCGGCAATGAAGTCGAACGTTTTAAGATTGGCGACAAAGTATTCGGCACCACCACCGGCTTGAGCGCAGGCACGAACGCACAGTACCTTTGTCTACCCGAGAACCCCAAGATGAATGTGCTGGAGATAAAACCGGAGAAGATTTCATACGAGGAAGCCGCGGCGCTTCCCGTTGGCGGGATGACCGCCTTGTACCTCCTCCAAAAAGGCGGCATCCAAAAGGGCCAGAAGGTGCTGGTCAACGGCGCTTCCGGCAGCGTAGGCAGTTACGCTCTGCAGCTTGCCAAGGTGCACTTCGGTGCGCTGGTGACAGCTGTAAGCAGTACGAAAAACGTGGAACTGGTCAAATCTCTGGGGGCTGACACTGTGATCGACTACACGCAGGAAGATTTCACCCAGAACGGACGCACATACGACGTCATCTTCGACGCGGTCGGCAAGCTAACCACAGCCCAGTGGAAAAACTCGCTCAAACCAAACGGCAAGTTCCTGACCGTGCGTTCCATGACGCGCGAAGATCCTCAAGCGCTAACGTTGCTCGCGGACCTGCTGGTGTCCAAGAAGATCAAAGCCGTCATCGATAAGCGCTATCCTTTGGAACAGGTTGACGATGCGCACCGCTACGTGGAAAGCGGGCATAAAAAAGGGAACGTTGTCATCGTTATTGACCAAAATTAGGAAGGTGGAAAGAACATGAATGTAGATAAAAGAACGGTAAAAGCTGCCGGCTTTTTATATTTGGTCATCATTTTGGGCAGCGTTTTCGGAGGTATTCTCACCGAGATGTATCTGCAATCGCACCTGCTGGAAGGCGCGGCCAATACGGCTGATACGCTGGCCACCCCGGAGTGGTCCTATCGCCTGGGGTTCGTCATCTACCTGTTGGTCTATGCCGCCGATCTGGCAACCGCCGTCATTTTTTACGAACTACTGAAACCCGTCAACCACGGCCTGGCTTTGCTGGCAGCTTTTTTCAGGTTCGCGGAAGCCACTATTCTGGGAATCAATCTGCTAAACCAGTTCAACGCTTTCACGCTCCTGCAAGGCGGAATGTCCATGGGAGCCTATGGGCTGAATGAACCGCAGGCTCTGGCAGCTTTCTTCCTGGCTGCCCAACGCTCCGGTTACCTGATCAGCCAGGTTTTCTTTGGCATTCACTGTTTCTTTTTGGGGTATTTGCTTATAAAGTCCAAATATTTTCCTAAGATATTGGGGACTTTCCTGGTTGCGGCTTCAGCCGGCTACCTGATCGAAAGCTTTTCTTATTTCCTCCTGCCTGATTTCGAATCAGCCCAGACTGTTGTCTCCTGGATCAGTGCGGCGCCCGCCTTCCTGGCGGAGATCGCGCTCACGTACTGGCTTCTGTTCAAAGGAGCGGATGTTGAGCAGCGGTTCAACCTGGTTAATAGTCAATAAAGGTGAAATGATGAAAGCTATCGTATGGACAAAATATGGGCCTCCGGATGGCCTGCAGCTGCGGGAAGTACCCAACCCGGTTCCCGGTGACGATGAAATTCTGGTCAAGATCCACGCCACCACCGTGACCGCCGGGGATTGCGAAATGCGCCGGCTGCAGCTGCCCCTGATGTTATCGCTGCCCATGCGCCTGTATACCGGTTTTATGCAACCGAAACGCATCACCATCCTCGGCCAGGAGTTGGCCGGCGAAGTGATCCAGGTCGGCAGGAACGCCCGCAATTTCAAGGTAGGTGACACGGTATTCGGCGTGACCGGTTTTGGGTTTGGCGCTTACGCCGAAACCATTTGCCTGCCTGACCAACCCGGCGACGCGCAGGGCGTGTTGGCTCCCAAACCGGCTGGCGTGTCCTTCGAAGAAGCCGCGGCTATACCGACGGCCGCTTTCGAAGCGCTGCACTTCATGCGGGCAGTCGACATCCGGCCCGGCAAGAAAGTTCTGATCGTCGGCGGCGGCGGCAGCATTGGCACCTATTCCATCCAACTGGCCAAACACCTGGGTGCCGAAGTGACCGCCGTGGACAGTACCGAAAAGCAGGATCTGATACGCGTCCTCGGCGCCGATCGGGTCATCGATTATACCCAAGAGAATTACTACAAAGAGCGCGCGGTTTACGACCTCATCATCGACGTGGTCGGGCGCAGGGGTGTTGCGCACCGCTTGAAATTGCTTAAAGCGGATGGGATATATTTCCTGGCATTCGCCGGCTTTCGCCACGTACTGCTCAGTCTGTGGATAGCGCTGACCAGCCATAAGAGCCTTAAGATCCAATCGGCTGCCCAGACGAAGGAAGATCTGGTCTATTTGGGTGAATTGGCCGAGGCAGGCAAGCTCAAGCCCGTCATTGACAAGCGTTATCCGCTGGAACAGGTTCCCGACGCGCACCGCTACGTGGAAGCCGGGCACAAAAAGGGTAATATCGTCATCAGCGTGACCCCCGAGTAAGACCGAATCTTTTGAAAGTGAAAGGGTTTTTGATGTCAAAACGCAAAATCATCCTGCTGGTTGTGGGATTGTTGTCATTGATTGGCGCCACTATCGCCCTCATACCTAAAAATGGCGCGCCCATGCCCGCCTCCGGACTGCGTCCGCAGGAACTGCCCTACAGCGTTCGCGGGGCTTATGCCGTAGGGATACATGAAATGGCATTTGCGGGTGAATCGCCCTTGGAACTAACGGTTTGGTATCCTGCATCGGTTAACGATGAAATGCAGAAAAGTTATTCATACCCGTACATGGTCAAGATCGGCCAGCCATTGGGGAACTTATCCATCGCTTCCTCAACCGGGCAAGCCATTCCGGATGCGACCCCGGATGTTTCCGCGGAGCCTCACCCGCTGGTCATCCTGTCCCCTGGGTTCTCCATTGGAAGCACTGCCTATGCCTGGATGGCCGAACACCTGGCTTCATACGGCTTCGTGGTGGTCTCGCCTGACCATCAGGAAACCCTCGACCCGCAGAATCAACTGTGGCGGACTGCTGTCACACGCCCACAGGACATTCTAAGCGTATGCGACTATATAGATGAACAGGTGCAAACCGGCGGCTTTTTTACCGGGTGGGTTGACGCGCAGCGGGTAGCGGTCATCGGACATTCTTACGGCGGTTACACCGCGTTGGTCGCTGCCGGCGCGCAGATCGATACCCAAAGTTTTACCAGCCTGTGCCAACCCGCCATCGGCACGGATGAACCCGGTGCCTGGTTATGCGAGATGCTGCTGCCGCGCGCCGCAGATATGGCCGAATTGGCCGGGCTCGATGCCTTGCCCGCCGGTCTTTGGCCGGATCAAGCTGACTCGCGTATGGACGCCGTTGTTTCCATGGCAGGCGATGCCTTTTTCTTCGGCCAGACCGGTCTCGCCGAAATCGACGTGCCGGTGCTGGCCATCGGCGGGACAGCGGACGTGGATTCGCCATATCTGTGGAGCACCTACCCTGCCTATGTCTACACCTCCGGCCCCCGAAAGATCAGGGTCGCCCTACAGGGCGCCGAGCACATGATCTTCACCGGCCCCTGCCAGCGCATTCCGGGCTATCTGCAATTCTTCTCGGGCGAATTCTGCTCCGACACGACTTGGAACAGGATCCAGGCCCAGGAACTGACTAAACACTTTACGACCGCTTTCCTGCTGGCCGAACTGGACCAGGACAGCGATGCAGCCAATGCCCTGTCTCAGGGAAATATCAATTTGGCGAATGTAGAGTACGAAGAAACCGGGTACTAAATACACTTAAAAAACGCAGGCATTCTTGCCTGCGCTACAATCGATCCTCTTTTTTTGTTTTTCGAGTATTTCGTGGTTAAGGGAATTAAGCGCTTCTCTTTCCCCAAGGGGCGCTACCCTTCCCCAAAAAGAATGCTTCGCGATCACTTCGCTCGTTAAACTGACTAAAGTCATAAATAGAAAGCGGCCGGTCAAACAAAAACCGGCCGCTCTATCATTACGCTAAATCTTCACCGTTTGAAGCGATTACTTTCTTATACCAGTAAAAACTCTTCTTCTTATACCGCTCCAGCGTACCTTCCCCGATATCATTCCGATCAACATAGATGAAACCATACCGCTTGGATACCTGGCCGGTTCCCTCACTGATCAAATCGATTGGCGCCCAAGTGGTATACCCCAATAACTCGACCCCGTTGCACACCGCTTTCTTCATGGCAAGAATGTGTTTAGCCAGATAATCAATCCGGTAATCATCCTGCACTGTACCATCAACCAACTGATCTACCATTCCCAAACCATTCTCGACGACAAATAAGGGTTTGTTGTATCTCTGGTATAAATCTTCCAGTGCCAAATATAATCCGTCGGGATCAATTGACCATCCGGAAGGTGTTACCTCGAGATAGGGATTGGTCTTCCCCAAATCCAATATTTTCTTGTCGCCCCTAAACAACTTGTTATCTTTCCGCTCCACATCGGTACCTTTGGTATCTTTCTGCACCGATTCAACATAATCCTTCGAAGCAATTCTGGAACGATAATAGGTAAAGCTCAAGAAATCAACCGTGTTCTTCCGGAGGATGTCGAAATCCTCTTCCTCATACTCAAGCGTGATGCCTTTTTCCGCGAAGTATTCCCAGATAAAGCGGGGATATTCACCTCTCACCTGTACATCCGGGAATAAGAAACTGAGTTGTTTCAATCTTTGGACTACCAGAGAATCCTGCGGATCGCAGGTGATAGGATAGATGGTTTTATATTCAATCACCGACCCGATTTTCGCGTTCGGATCAATTTCTTTTAGCATTTTTGTCGCCAGCGCGCTGGCAACAAATTGGTGGTGAGATCCCTGGAAGCAGCGCTGTTCTAAATGATCCAGGTCAGTTCGAATTCCTGCGGTGACCCATTGCATCGGTTTATTTAAATTATTCCCGATTTCATTGAAAGTCAGCCAATACTTGACGATGCCTTTGTATCGCTTGAAAATGACTTCGCAAAACTTCAGGTACAACTCGATCCATTTTCGATTGTCCCAGCCGCCATATTTCTCAACCCCAGCCAGAGGCATCTCATAATGCGAAATCGTTATCATAACTTCGATGTTCGCTTTCCGGAGCTCTCGGAACATATCGTCATAGTATTTCAGCGCTTTTTCATTAGGCTGGTCTTCCTCTCCGGTGGGAAACACTCTGCTCCAGGCAATTGAAGTTCTGAAGACCTTAAAACCCATCTCGGCAAATAATTGGATATCCCCTTTATAACGATGGTAAAAATCAATTCCGTCATGAGTAGGATAGTATTCTGCATCATACTGCGGCCCCCCGAAAACGCCATTCGGCATCACATCCGCTACAGAAGGCTTCTTCCCATCCTCCATATACGCCCCTTCCAGCTGATTTGCTGCGACAGCACCTCCCCATAAAAACCCCTTCGGGAAAGTCTTCGTCTTGTTGTAGTTTTTATTATTCATTCATTCTTCCTTGTAAAAACAATAATTTTGACTCTTCTTTACTTCATGCTGACATTCACATCTAGCACCAGGCAGTTTACGCACCCTACCGGTAGAGGTATTTTCTCTTTTAATACTTGCCAACCTTTACTTTCATTACAAAAGATTTTCCATAACTCTTTGCCACTAAAAATCTTTTCCGAATCTTTTTTATAAGATGTGCAGCCAAAAATAAAGGCTGCACATCTTTTTTTACCAAGTCATCAAAGTGATGACCTTCCTGTAAGGGAACATCGAGAAATCCTTGCCTTTGGAATAGAAATTTCTTCTATTTTGCAAAGACGGCTACAACACTCTTCCCTTTTTTGACTACTCCCTCTTGAGAAAACGTGATTTGATAACCGTTACATTCTGTAAAAATCATCAGTGCGGTTGTCTCGTACCCTTCTTTCTCAATGAACTCGCGGTCAATTTGAATAATCGGGTCCCCTTTTTTAACCTTCGCGTTGACGTTGACAAATCGCCTGAACCCTTTACCTTTAAGTTCAACAGTGTCCAGGCCGACATGCACCAAAATTTCAATACCATTATCGAGCACCAGCCCAAAGGCATGCATTGTTGGGAACATCATCTTAATTGTCCCGGCAGCCGGTGAGACGATCATATTTCCAGTCAGCGCTATTGCGATGCCGTCACCCATTATTCGCTTTGAGAAAACTTCGTCGTTCACTTTATCCAACGATATCAATTGACCGTCGGCTAAAGCAACAATCTCATTGCTAGTTTCCGGATTTATCTTTTCAATCAGTCGATCAAATAACATATTCAGTTCAATCTCTACTTTTCAGCAATCGCATCTTCATCGAATCCCATGATAAGGGTTGCAGCGATCGAGACAACCAATGTCACGCCAATTGCTATTGTAATTGCGAGCATGGTATCTAAGAAAATAGGAATTGCCAGAATGCTTGAATAACCCAGGCTGTACGCTTTCGCACCCAACAAGCCTGCGGTGCAGCCGCCGACAAAACCGCCGATGACAACCGCCAGCAGGGGTTTCCGCAAGCGCAGGTTGATGCCGTAGATAGCGGGCTCGGAAACTCCGGAGACAATGGCTCCAATTGCAGCCGATATCGCGTCCGACTTCAATTGTTTGTCCTTTGCTCTGATCGCCACACCGATGCAAGCTCCTCCTTCGGCAATATTGTGTAGAACCCAGGTCGGGCGGAAGAAATTATCATATTTAAGATTTGATAATAGTTCAAGCATTGGTGCCACAAAAAGCATATTGAAACCGCCCATTACAATGAATGGCCAAACCGCTGCTAAGAGGCCCACGGAAATTCCGCCGGTCACCTTATACAGGCCAACAAACATATTCACGATATAACCGCCAATTATTGTGCCGAGCGGTGCAACAATGAGGACAACGATTGGATATGCCACCGCCAGGATACATAAGGGCGCAAACACCGTGCGCAGCACAGCCGGAACGACCTTGTAGAAAAACCTTTCCAAATAAGCCAGCAAAATCGTTGAAAGTAAAGCCGGCAGGAAAGTGTTTGCATATTTAACCAGGATTACAGGAATCCCCAGCATGGTAACGGTAGTATCGCCGCCTACCAATCCCACAAAATCAGGGTACAGTAACGCTGCGGCCATTGCAATCGCAAATACGGGGTTGGACTTCAGGGTCTTTGCCGTACCATAAGCGATCAGGATTGGCATGAAATAGAAGGGGGTTGTTGCCAGGTAATTGAACAAGGTGTATGTGGAGTTCTGTGCAACTTCCGGCCAGAAATAAGAAGCCAGGCTTAATACCACCTTGAGCATACCGGCGCCGTACAAGACAGTAACAAAAGGCGTTACGGATGCGGATAAGAATTGAATGACAGCCTGCAAATAATAATTGAAATTCTTCTTTTCCGGTTGAGCTAAGAGTTCCGAATCCTCAACCACTTCAGATGTCTCAATGTTGTAGTCCCTCTTGATCTTCTCAAACACAGGGAAAACATTTGCCCCAAGGACTACCTGATATAAACCAGCCCCATAGACAACGCTCAGGACACCATTAACTTTTTTTAATCCTTCGGTATCCGCTTTATTCTTATCTTTCAACTTGAACCTTAACCGGGTAACACACATTTCGGCCAAGGTGACATTTTCAATTCCACCTATTTTTTCAATAATTGTCGAAGTTAATTCTTCAACATTGATTGCCATAACGATCCTCCTTCAAAAATATTATTAAATTTATTTAACACTATTATCTTTACGAAATTCTTTTTTTATATCTCATTTTCTAAAGCACCTCCTTGATACTTTGTTAGTCGAAAAGCTTTCTGACAGCTTTATTAATCGTTATTTATCAGGCGGATTATTTTTTTAGTATAGAAAGATAAGAGATGACTAGCAAATCAAGTTCCGATACGTTCTATTCCAGAATGGAATCGTTCTGATATAATGAACAAGTATGGAGCTGGATTACCTAAGGGAATTATTGGTTCTTGCTGAAAAAGGGAATTTCTCTGAAGCCGCGGATGCTCTTTACACAACCCAATCCACCTTATCAAAACATGTCAAGAAAATTGAAACAGAACTCGGGGTTACGCTATTTGACCGTACCTCACGCAAAGTAAAAATTAACGAATTCGGAAAAATTTTCTTTCCCTACGCCCAACAAATAATTGAAATTCAGGATCAGTATTTAGCCGCATTGCAGTCAAAACTTGCCACCGACCGGGATTCACTGACAGTAGGTTCGGTACGATCCATGGCACAATACCATATCACGGATATCATCGCTAACTACCAAAAAAGACGGCCTCAATCCACAATCAAAACAATTCACTCCGTCTTTGAAGGGAAGACCGTCAATACCCATTTATTGAAAAAACTTTTACGCCAAAAACAATGTGAGTTGGCTTTCATTCGTCTTGATAACAAGGATGATGACGATCTGGAAAAAATTCCATACTTGGAAGATTCTTTGGTTGCGGTATTCCCAGCGGAACACCCTTATGCGAAGAAGAAATCCATACCGTTAAAAGCGCTGGCGGATAATCGGTTTCTATTTTCGGAGGAATCTTCTTCGATTTATCGGCTATGTATCAAATCCTGCCAGGATAGCGGATTTGAGCCAAACATTGTTTTCACAGATCCGAAACCCGAAGATCTCATCGAGTTGGTTCAAGAGGGAATGGGAACAGCCCTGGTATTAAAACATCTCGCGGATTATCTAACGAATCCAAATATTGTTGTTGTGGATGTAACGCCAACTGTTTCTATACAAATTTACTTATGCCATCTTAATAACGCGCATTTGTCAGATGCCGCCAGGCATTTTATCGAGTGCACAATCTCACAAAGAGAAGATAATAAATCCCTAACCAGGTGAATAATTCGCAATAGGTAGAGTATTTTCTTTTCACCCTGAGGTATGGAAGGGAAACCTCACAATCAGATAAGGTTATTCACTTTAGCAAATCAATTGTGAACCGTCCACTGAAAATTAATAGGTGGTGTCGTCCGGGATCGCGTCGCTGATCTGCGCGTCCACGGCGCCGGAGTTGGTGTTGTTGATCCACACCAGTTTCCATTCCAGTTGCGGCAGGCTGGTGAAGTTGAAGGTTTTCCTGTCGGTGGACGGGTCGAAAATGGTTCCCGGTGTATCTTCGGTATCCATGATATTGGTGTAGCCTTCATCGGTGACGATGGTCCCGGCCGGGATGGTGTTCTCATAGCCGTCCACATCCACGTCGGTGGAGGGAGACAGCACGCTGACCGTCACGTCGCAGGAATCCGTCCCGATGGGCAGTTCGCCGTCGCTGAAGCTGATGGACGGGACGCCCTCCAGCTAGACCAGAGCGCCTGCCGAGCAAGTAGCCCAATTACATTATCACGCATACCTTGCCGGCTTGGCTGACGAACCTTTCGGCTGCTGGCAGGTTTTTTTTAGTCGCGTCTTTGTAAAGAATATTCTCTCGCAATAAGAAACCAAATCCCGCTCTGACCGTATAGTAAATGCATACAATGATGTTGCACTGATAAAAATCATTCATCATTTACTAAAATTTGGAGAGAAAAATGAACGCACAAAAAGATATGGAAAAAGCTGCCGCACCTGCCGAAAAAGCCGGTTATGCGGCCCGTCTGGATATTGATTATCCGGAACAACTGAATCGCCTGACCACCTTCTTCCGCTTATTCACGATCATCCCGATCGGCATCATCCTTGGTTTATTGACCAACTCAGGCCAGAAGGTCACCAACACGGTTGTGTTGAACCAGGCCGGGAAAATCGTCGAGACCACCCGCGACACAGCCGGCGGCCTGTTGGTCGGCATCCCGGTGGCGGTGGCCCTCATGATCCTGTTCGTCCAGCGCTACCCGCGTTGGTGGTTCGATTTCCAGCGCGAGCTGGTGCGCTTCAGCAACCGCGTGGGCGCCTATGCCCTGCTGTTGACCGACCAGTATCCTTCCACCGTCGACGAACAAGCCGTGCACCTGGAGATCGATTATCCGGATGTAGAGAAAGACCTCAAGCGCGGCATGCCCCTGGTCAAATGGTTCCTGGCCATCCCGCATTACCTCTTCCTGGCCGTCCTGGTCGTGGGCGCGGTATTCGCGGTGATCATTGCCTGGTTCGCCATCCTGTTCACCGGCCGCTACCCCGAAAGCCTGTTCAACTACGTGGTGGGTGTGATGCGCTGGGGCTTGCGCGTAAGCGCCTATGTCACCCTGTTGGTGACAGACGAGTATCCGCCCTTCAGTTTGGATTAGGTTCATCTTAAATCAATGTAGGATTACCATAAAAAAGAGAGTTCGCTGAGCTTGTCGAAGCGACTCTCTTTTTTTAAGAGATCAATATTGAACTGCTGGCGGCAATACACAAACCAGTGTGACCCGGGCAGATCGGCCGGGTAAAAGCGCCCCTTCCAATCCTCGTAGATCCAGCCGGACATTCCGATGTAGAAGTCGGGGCCTGCCTGCATATATTTATCATAACAAAAACGCGGCTCTATATTTCCTAGAACACTGATTTAATTTTTTCCAGATAATTCAAAGCATCCGTAGAATTGATAAACTGATCGAAGGCGCCTAAATTTTTCGGCAGTGCAAGAACTTGTTCGTCTTTGATCTGATCTCTGATCACACACGCGAATTCCTCGGCATGAATGACCATAAATGGTCTTTTATGAAATTGGGATACCTTGGCGGGTAATTTCTCAGTGATACGCAGTGAATTATGCATAGCTGCAATGAATTCATAAGCCACGCATAAATGATCCTGCCGCTCTTGCCATGACCCGGCGCTCATTACTTTCAGGAGTATGGGCAATAGCTGCCTGGAACATTTAAGTTGGGCAAACGCGCTTCCAAACCACTTCGAATATGGATAATACTTGCGCTCCATCATAAAACATAAACACATGATGTCCCGGACAAGTTGTGCCGCAATAATGCGTGAACCCAGGTCATCAGCTACCTGGCCGCAGCGCCCCATGAAATGCTCCTCCTGTGAAATTCGCTGCCATTGGGCCGCTAAAATGTATAACCACACGTCAAGAGGATAATATTCCAGCTTTTTGCGCAGCGGCACTATTTTTCCTAATCCGTCATGGAAAACAGAACCCGCGGTAAGCATAAGAAGGTTATTTTGAGGAATACCTACCCAGTCAGCGGGTTGAATTTCATTGGTTGGGTCGAAATTTAATATTGACTTGAAATAGGTTTCAACCGTATGGATCTTGATTCTATGATTGACAAGGGTATTCTCAGCTTCCGCCATTACCGTGGTGCCATCCGCGTGCAAGCCAAAATTGGTGGGGTAACCCAGGAAAGTCATGGGCAATTCATGCTTTAGAACTTTGTCAATCTCGACTTCATATAGGGAAAAATCCGTTTCAGACAGAAAAAGCAGCAGCCTGGGTCCCCAATCATGATCCATGGACTGGGATGTGTCAAAACCCAATACATCAGATCCTTGTCCCAACAACGCCGCGGAATAGGTTAGCTGGGGGAATTTTTCATTGATAATCGGTTGCACTGCTTCGAGGTAAAAAAGCCGGCTGAGTTCGAGTCCCTTGATAAACTTTTCCATAATGTCCCAATTTTATTCGAAACCTGCGGTTCATGCACAAGGCATTAACGGGCGAATTCTGATCCTGAAGGCAAGTCAGCTTAAGAAAACCTGCCGAATAACTCCAGCAGGTTATATATTTCATCTTCTTTTTAGATTGGTTTGGACTATTGTTTCCACAACCAGGATAGCTCGGTGTCGTGTTCGACTGCGCGTTTCATCAGCGCGCGGCCCTGGTTCTCGGCCAGCGCAATCAACTCTTCCTCGTCCGCAGTACGCAGTTTGCCCTCCGCTACCACCACCTGGCCGTTCACAATCACCGTTTCCACGTCACGCCCGGTGCAAGCGTAGATGATATTATCGATCACCGAATAATTCGGCACGGCGTGCAGCCCATGCATATTGAGCACGACCAGGTCGGCCAGGTAGCCCGGCTGCAGCGAACCCAACTGCCCTTCCATGCCGATAGCCTTGGCCGCGTCCACTGTCACCATCTCCAGGATTTTCATGCTGGGCATGGCCGCCGTGTCGCCGCTCAACTGGCGTTGGGCCGCGCCTGCGATGCGCAGTTCGCCCACCAGGTCCATGACGTTGTTGCTGGTCACGCAGTCCGTACCGATCAGCACGTTGGCGCCCTTGCCCAGCAGCTCCCAGGCCCGCATCACGTGCCCGGAAAGCGAGTGCCCCATCGGGCAGTAGATTGGGCGCGCGCCCGACTTGGCCAGGATGTCCAGCTCAGGGTCGTCAATGAAGAGGCAGTGCGCCACGAACACGTCCGGCTGCAGGAATCCCAGGTCGTAGAGGTATTCCACGCAGCCTTTGCCGAACTGGTCGCGGATATAGGTCTTCTCGCGCATGCTCTGCGCCAGGTGCATGTGGATCTTAACGTCCTGCCGGTCGGCTTCCGCGCGGATCTGCTGAAGCCATTCCTTCGCCACCGTGTCGCTGGCGTGCGGCGCCAGCATGGGCGTCACCAGCGGGTGCTTGCCCTTCCAGCGGCTGACAAAGTCGATGCCTTCCATTAATTCCTGCTCGCCGGTGACCGGACCCAGGCGGCTCATGATGGTGTGCCCCAGAAAACCGCGCAGACCCAATTGGATAGTGGCTTTCGCGATCTCTTCCATTTGGAAGTAGTGGTCAATCACAGTGGTCGTCCCGCCCAACAGTGCTTCCCCGCCGCCGATCAGCGCGCCCACGTAAATATCTTCCGGCGTAAGCGCCTTCTCCACTGGCCACATGACCTTGTACAGCCCTTCCGGGATGGCCTGCGTCACGCCCTTTTGCAAGCTCATGCTGATGTGTGTATGGCAGTTGATCAACCCGGGCAGCACCACCTTGCCGCGCCCGTCGATGAATTGCGCCTCTTTGTACTGCTCGTGAATGCGGTCGCATTCTCCGATGGCGGCGATCTTCTCGCCGGAAATGGCGATGCTCGCGTTGCTCAGCACCTCACGCTTGGTGTTCATGGTTACGATGGTCGTGTTTTCGATTATGAAGGTTGGGGTCATTGGGTCTCCAAGTTATACTATCCATAATAAAGACGATTGTTTAATATTTTATTATGTTTTTATTATTGAATAGGGAGTCATCTACCTTTTGTCTAGCTACTAAGATGTATAGCTCATTAAATCTGTAAATATTGGATATCTGCGATGAGAACCTACTTACAATTCAACTTTTAAACGTATAAGGAATCAGAAATCAGAAGTATTTTTTGTTTGAAATAAAGTTAATTTTATTGCAATTGTATAAAATACAGCATAAAACATATTTCTTAGGTACGTTCCATCATATTTAGATTTAAACCAGTAACGTTACTTTATAACCAAATACCTCAATCGCTAAACATAGATAATCAATGTATATAATAGTTATTATGGTTCTTAATAGTTTGAAATAGGATTTTTAAGGATTAATAAACGGGAGGAATAGGAGATGGAAATGAGTGAAGATCTCTCAGTCTTTTCAAATGGGGAGCCAAAAACTTTTGTCCAAGATATGTGTTATTTGCTTTCCCAGAGACGGCTTGCATTTTTATTTGGAGCCGGTTGTAGTAGATGTGCTGGGCTCCCCTTAATGTCAGAGCTTACTGATAATGTTTTAAATCATAAGATGGTAAGTGAAACAACCAAGAACCTTCTTGAAGAAATTCGTGATTCATTTGCCGGTGCCCAATATACAACCATCGAAGATTATATGAGTGAAATTATTGATCTTCTTTCCATTGCTGAAAGACGAAACCAAAGAGGAGCAAGTCAAGCTAAAGTCACTTTGGCGGATCAAGAAAGAGATGCTTCTGAACTTCAAAAAGCTCTTGATGAAATAAAAAAAACTATTTCATCTTCAATTAGTGACATTGATGTGAATATAACAACGCATCAGCAATTTATCAGAGCTATTCATAATACGTTACAAGCAGGAAAAGCCAATAGATGTGTTGATTACTTCATTCTCAATTATGACACTTTAGTTGAAGATGCACTTGGATTGGAATGTGTGCATTATTGTGATGGCTTTAATGGTGCCGCAACAGGATGGTGGGATCCAAATGTTTTTAATGATGAAAACAAGACGGCTCGGGTGTTTAAGATCCATGGCTCGATTGATTGGTGTTATCTAAAGGATGATTTCCTTCCGAGGCGAATCCGGTCAAAAATTAAAACAGAATCCGAAAGGAGTAATGTTTTAATTTTTCCGGCATCAACGAAATATCAAGAAACACAACGCGATCCATTCGCACAAATTATAAATTTTATGCGTCAAAGCATAAGCCTTTCAGACAAAGAGGAGTTAGTTCTTGCGATTTGTGGATATAGTTTCAGCGATTCCCATATAAATTTAGAAATTGAAAACGCATTATCCCAATCTGGTGATGGACTTACCATAGCCGCATTTGTCGAGACTAATGAACCTGAAGGTGTATTACTAGAATGGATCAACGACACAGGAATTTCCGATCAGATTCGGGTCTACGCAAAGAATAGCTTCTATCATGGGGAAAAAGTATACAAACAAGATGCGGATCTACCCTGGTGGAAATTTGAGGTTCTTTCACGGTTATTGGGAGGTGAACGATGAAAGAGAATAGAAACCCTAACGAACCAATCTCTAATCTAGAAATTGGGTCCATTATCGAGGTGGATGGGACGCATATTATCGCAGAGCTTGACCCTAAAATTAATGAACTTATACGCGTTTACAAAGGGACTATTTATCCCATTGGTCAATTTGGATCGATAATTAAGATCTATTTTGGTTCAAGGTTGATATTTGGCTATGTAGGACGACTCCGAATGAAGTCGGATTATGAACGAGAAGAAGGATTACTCCCTGAAATCGGTGATTCTTCTCGTATTATTGAAGCGGATTTATTCGGCGAAGGTGAATGGATATTTGACAATAATAATAAGAAATGGAATCTTATTTTTGAGCGTGGTATTACAACTTTTCCTTTACCACAACAAAAAGTTTATTTAACACCTCATTCTGAATTATGTTTTATATATGGACAAGGAAGTGGATCAACCATTCTCCTTGGAGAATATGTTGGTTCCGGTGGTACACCATGTTATGCCGAAATGAACGAGCTTCTAGGAAAGCACACCGCAGTATTGGGATCTACCGGTTCTGGTAAGTCAGGTACAGTAACATCTTTGTTACATTCGATTATTGATCGTGGAATGGAAGCAAATTATTCTAAATGGAATCCTCAAATAATTGTTCTCGATCCGCATAATGAGTACGGAGCAGCATTTCCAAAACATTCAAGATTATGCACTGACGAGAATTCATTCTATTTTCCTTATTGGCTTCTTGATTTAGAGGAAACAATCTCTCTTTTTGTAGGAAAAACTGAAGAAGCTGCAACATCACAATCGAACATAATTAAAAACGCACTTCTTATTGCTCGCCAAGAAGGAGCAGAAAAGATAGGAATTTCTAGTGAAGAGATTAATGTTGATTCTCCTATTCCATATGATCTAGGAAATCCAGAAGACCTCGATGATTTTGGCAAAAGAGACAATGTATTAGATACAAATGGCTTCATCGGTGCAGTTAATCAACAACGACCTACCGACCAAAATCGAAGCCATCATGAAGGATTTAACAAAGTTATCCGAAAAGTATCTTCTCTATGTAGGGATAGTCGCTTGAGGTTTATGATGCAAAACTGGGAAGGAAATGCTGATCCTTTTATTAATATCATCAAGCAATTTTTTGGTTGTCAAGATCCAATTCGAATTGTGGATTTATCTGGTGTCCCAAATGAGGTTGCAGGAGCTGTAAGTTCTGCAATCGCTAGGTCTTTGTTTTCATTCAAACTCTGGCAATCTCAAGAAGAACGCGAGTGTAATCCAATACTCCTTGTGTGTGAGGAAGCCCATCGTTATGTACCTAACAAAGGTGAAGCGCAATATGAGGCCGCGCAAGATGCGATTCGAAGACTTGCAAAAGAGGGTCGAAAGTATGGAATAGGTTTATTACTTGTTTCACAACGACCAAGCGAAGTTGAAGCAACAGTATTGTCACAATGTAATTCATGGATCATAATGCGTATAACTAACGATTCGGATCGTGGTCACGTACAAGCTATACTTCCTGACTCTCTAGCGGGATTAACAAAAGTTTTGTCAGGCCTTCGACGCCGCGAGGCAATTTTTGTAGGACAAGCAGCTACCATACCATCCCGTATACTAATACGCGATTTAGAAAAAGAAAATTTACCATTGCCAAGATCACAAGATATTAATTTTGACAAAGGTTGGCAAACTGATCCGATTACAGATCAGCAATTGACTGAAGTGGGAAAACGATGGCGTCTACAAAATAGAAAAATCTAAAAATTTCTTAATCAATTATTAATAAATCAATAATTGATTAAGAATTATGAAAAATATTCTAATTATTTAATAAAACTTATCTTCATTATAAGAATAGTCGTTTATGGAGGAAAAGATGAAAGACATCACAATCACTTGTCCAAAATGCGGAAATGAATTTCCCTTATCTGAAGGAGTAATCGACCATATTCGTAAAGATATCAGCGTCGAGATTGAATCAAAAATAACCAATCAGATTAAAAACGAAAATGCTTCAATTATTCTCGACCTTGAAGATCAATTAAAAACTCAATCTAATCAGCTTAATGAATTCAGGACAATTGAAAAGGACCTAAGAAAGAAAAATCGCGAACTCGAGGAAAGAGAAAAAAATATTGATATAGAAATAATGAGGCAAGTAGATGCAGAAAAAGCAGTAATTAAAGAAGAAGTCATTAAACAATCCAATGAAGAATATAGATTGAGGGAAAAAGAAAAAGATAAGCAAATAGAAGATTTCAAGAAAAAAGTTGATGAATTAAATCGAAAATTAGAGCAAAATTCGCAACAACTTATTGGCGAAGTAGCTGAGATTGAACTTGAAGAAGAATTAAATAGGTTATTTCCATTTGATGAAATTGCTCCAGTTGGAAAAGGTAAAAGCGGAGCTGATGTAATTCAGAGAGTATTTAATCGAAGAAATCAATTCTGTGGAACAATTGTATGGGAATCAAAAAATACAAAAACATGGAATGAAAATTGGATTAATAAATTAAAGGAAGATCTTCGTAGAGAGAAAGGTGATATTCCAATTATTGTTTCCACTGCACTTCCACAAGACATCAAAAGCTTTGGTTCTCATGATGGAATTTGGATCACAAATTTTAAACTTGTACGAGAAGTAGCATTAATTTTGCGTCAACATTTAATTGAATTACAAGAATTAAAACAAGCTCAATCTGGTATTGGTGAAAAAGCAGATTTGCTATTTAATTATCTGTGTGGAAATGAATTCAAACAGCGAATTATTAGCATGGTTGAATCTTTTTCTGAAATGCAAAGTGATCTAGCACGAGAACGTCAAGCCATGGAACAAATTTGGAGTAAAAGAGAAAAACAGATTAATAAATTCGTCAGAAATATTAGTGGAATGTATGGAGATGTAAGAGGTATCATTGGAGGTGCACTACCCGAGATTGAACCCCTTGAACTACCTCTCCTGAATGAAGGAGAATAAACCATTCATAGAATTTTAATATTTAGCAGTAGAAAATCATCCTTGATGGCAGTTTACTCAAATAATCCTACGTTTATAGGAAACACTTAAATTTATTTTGGATAGTTATTAATTTATTTATATTCCATAAATCGCAATGCAAGCTTTTCTTTCATCAACCTCGTTTATAATTTCCCCATACGTTTTCCGTATCGTTTGAAAGGAATTATTAGATGACCAACGAAACACCCGAATCAACCGATTTTATTCATGAAGCGGTCGCCGAAGACCTGCGAAATGGACGCTTTGATCACGTAAAAACCCGCCTACCACCTGAACCGAATGGCTACCTGCATATCGGTCACGTCAAGGCCTTCCTGATCGATTACAACACCGCCAAGGATTTCGGCGGCGTGCTCGACCTGCGCTTCGATGACACCAATCCCGAGAAGGAAGAAACGGAATTTGTGGATGCAATTCAAGAGGATGCCCATTGGCTGGGCATCGAATGGGAGCAGGTGTTATTCGCATCCGATTTCTTCGACCTGTTATATGAATGGGCTGTCAAACTGGTCAAAAAAGGCAAGGCCTACGTGGACGACCAGAGCCCGGATGAAGTGAAAGCCAACCGCGGTTCGTGGACCGAGCCCGGCGTGGACAGCCCTTGGCGCAACCGCTCCGTGGAGGAAAACCTGGATCTGTTGGAGCGCATGAAGAACGGTGAATTCCCGGACGGCTCGCGCGTGCTGCGCGCCAAGATCGACATGGCCCACGGCAACATGAACATGCGCGACCCGATCATGTACCGCATCCTGCACGAACCCCCACACCACCGCACCGGCAGCAAATGGTGCATTTATCCGATGTACGACTGGGCGCACGGCCAGAACGACGCCATGCATGGGGTCACCCATTCGCTGTGTTCGATCGAATATGAACATCACCGCCCGTTGTATGAATGGTTCCTCAATGAACTGGATATTGAGAACAAACCGCGCCAGATCGAGTTTGCCCGTTTAAACATGACCTATACCGTCATGAGCAAGCGCAAATTGCGCCGCCTGGTGGAAGAGGGATACGTGGAAGGCTGGGATGATCCGCGCATGCCCACCATCCGCGGCATGCGCCGGCGCGGCTACACGCCCGCGGCGCTGCACGACTTCATCGACCGCACGGGCGTTTCCAAGACCATCAGCGCCAGCGCGGGCGTCATGATCGACGTCGCCATTTTGGAAGCCTGCGTCAGGGACGACCTGAACAAACGTTCCCCACGCAAATTGGCCGTCCTGGATCCGCTCAAAGTGGTCATTGAAAATTATCCCGAAGACCAGACGGAAGAATTCGAGATCGATAATAACCCGACGGATCCTGAATCGGGAACCCGCAAAGTCCCATTCTCAAAAGTAATTTACATTGAAAAAGATGATTTCCGAGAAGTAGCGCCTCCCAAGTATCATCGTCTCGCTCCCGGGCAGGAAGTGCGTTTGCGGAATGCCTACTTCATTAAATGTGAAAACGTGGTCAAGGATGCTAACGGAGAAATCGTAGAAGTCCGCTGCAGCTATGATCCAACGACACGGGGCGGCAACGCGCCCGACGGCCGCAAAGTCAAGGGAACCATCCACTGGGTCTCCGCTTCCTACGGAATTCCCGTCGAGGTGCGCCTGTACGACCGGCTGTTCAATAACCCCGACCCGGAAGCCAGCGGCGATTTCATCGCGGACCTTAACCCGGACTCACGGCAGACCCTGACAAATTGCATCGTTGAACCCAGCCTAAAGGACGCCCAACCAGGCGATAAATTCCAATTCGAGCGGGTGGGCTATTTCTGCGTGGATATCCAGTCCACACCGGATAAACTGATCTTCAACCGGACAGTGAGCTTGCGGGATACCTGGGCGAAAATTGAAGATACCAGAGGGAAATAACTGGTCCGCAACCAAAAAAAACATAACCGCTCGCTTGATCAAGCGAGCGGTTTTTTTATCTCAAATAACCGGGAAATACTAGAACTCGAATTCAACGATCTTTTTAATCATCTCTGCCAGTTCCGCCCCGCCATCCGCCAGGTAAGTTTCACCCCGCTCCGGGTCAGCCGTTTGGGCGTTGCCCAACACACCCGTGGGCGTGATATCGCGCGTCAACCAGGCAAAGTTCAGCGGGCCCATAAAAGGCGGCGTGTTCAACTTCTTCAATTGGTGCGGCGTGCCGTCGGGAGCCAGGTCCATATGAACCAGCTCCGGGCAGCAGCTCAGCAGCATGGAAGTTTCCACATCGCCGGCATGGATGCCGTAAGTCATTTCATCTTCTGTCAATCCGCTTTGCGGCACCGCGATGCGCAAGTACATATGCAACCCAAACACCTGCAGGCCGGTGGCTTCGCGAATATCGCGGATGACAAAATCGATGATCTCGGAATTCCCGCCGTGCGCATTCACGATCGCGAAACGGCGGAATCCGTTGCGTGCCACGTTTTCCCCGATCTCTTTCAATGTCTGGATGAACACCTCGGATCGCAGCGTGAACGTTCCGGCCAGCCCGGCGTGTTCGTTGCTCTTGCCATACGGCAGCAGCGGGAGAAACCAAGCCGGAACGTCATCGGGCAGCAGGGACAACGCGCGGCTCAACACTTCCTGTGCGATGATGCTGTCGGTGAAGACCGGTAAATGGGGACCGTGTTGTTCGATCGAGGCCACCGGCAGGATGACCACAGCTTTGTCTTTGTCTGCCAATTGACCTATTTGCCGGCTGGTAAGGTAGGGTAAAAATCGATGGCTGTGCTCTTCAATCAGGTTCTTCATAGTTCCTCCTATAAACACTACCGATATGTATAAAAAATAAGCAGGTGAGATCAGGTCCGCAAGTTAAACACGCGGGACACCAACCTCATGCCAATTGTAAGATTATTCAGGGAACTTAGCCAGCAAATTGAGATAGCTTCATGAGATTTCACTATTAAAAGAATTATGAAGCACCATTGGGTCGCCTGCCTGCACCCTCTGGGCGCCCTGACGGCCAATCCAGGGAACCCCACGACCGAAGGAAGTCCTCCTGAGGAAACCTGCTGACACTTGGTCCCTCAGGAGATTACGAGACGTTAATCAGTATGTCTACCGTGTAGTGACCTTATACTACGCGGTGCATTAAACCGGCAAAAAATCATCTATTGTGTCTGCTGTTTCCACCCAGCCCGCCCTCCGTGACGAATCTCGTTTACTTTCTCTTCATTTTATATTTGCATCATCGCAAATGGTTCGTTATTTTTTACCTGAAGCCCGGCATCCCGTACCAGTCCAGAGATAGGAGGATCCGCAGGCAACGCAGCAATCGAAGCTCATTTCATAAGTTCCGCAAGGCGGGCATGCAGACCCATGTGAACCGGATTTTTTGGCCGACGCTGCGACAGGGGGACGGTAGCAGCCACCCGGTTCATAACCGGTAGCCCTGTAGTTGTAAGCAATCCAGCAAGTCGAATCCACCTGGCTCAGTGTATCCACTGGGTAAAATGAGCTGCAACCTTTGCTGGGGGAACCGGCCTGCGCTTCGCTGAGTGAATCGTTGTAATCAAAAAGGGAAGGATCGGCCAGGCCATTATCTGCCCACACTTTCCAGAAAAAACCGGAGGTGCCTATCAATCCCTGCTTGATAGCCAAATGAAATTGCGCGCCGTCCGCCCGCTGCCAGGCGCTGTCCGGATCGCCCGCTTGCTGCGGGGAAAAGAGTACACTTTCATATCCATCCCCTTGGGAGGAATCCGAATACACCGGCCTGGAACCGCCCACATCCTGATTGGCATCCTCGAAAATGCTGACGCCATCGGTTGTCCAGTCAGAGGCGCCGTTCGCCTGCGCCCATAACAGTATGTCTCCCCGGCCATCGAGATCGGTATCAAATTCCACTCCGTAATACGCATCGCGATGATCGTCTTCAGTTCTATTCTCTTCGAGATTGATTACAACATAGAGGAAATTTTCATCGCTGGATAAGGATACTTCCAGCAAATCGGTATCTGCAACGTAATTCATATCTCCGGCTGTGAACGGCCTTTCAAAGATTCCCAGGCGAAAGGAATCGCCCAACGCTAATTTTCGGGTGGCTGTGCTGGAAGAGTTGGTGTCTTCCTGGGTTTTCTCGAGCGCTCCCGACGCGGCGGGTGTGATTGTGTGAACCACTGCCGGAGTGGCAGTGGGCTGCTGCGTTTTCGTTCCATCGGCTGCCGCCGGATGCGCATCCGGGATGGATTCCTCAGGGGATGGAATGGTGGGCGAGGTTTGTAAGGTTGAATTACTGCAAGCATTGGGAATAAACAGTAAGAATAAAAAAAGGACTAACCAGTAAAGTTTTTTACACATAAGCGCCTTCTTATAAGTTGGTTGGTATTTATAAATATTCAAGTGATTACATAATTGTATTCCTAATTTTTATGGGCGCACAATTTACATTTTGATTTAGGGATCGGGTGAAAAAACATGGGCGGAGGCGCCGGGGCGCCGGCGGCTCGACCTGGCAGCTCATCCAAGCGGCGCGCGCAAAGAATCAGCCATCCGGCAGGCGAGTCTGCATCACCGATATATGGCAGGGTCATGGTAGATGATGTGAAGAGCACAGGCGTATTGATATCACATGCTCTCCGTTCGGGCATTCAGGAAAACCATCAACGATCCATGGTTAATACGTGCTCATCCTTCAACAAGCACTTCAAAACCTCCATATGACATGCGTTTCATATCAAACGGCATGGGCTGATCCTTGTACTTTTCCATATCCCTTTCCATCTCTTCATTCACTTTTGCATTAACTTCGTCGCGATGTTGCTTGGATTTGAAAACAATAAAGGAGAACCATACAGTCTCATCCGGTTTGGCGTTTGTCAGCGTTGGAAATGCAAGCGGCATTTCGTCCCCCATTGCTTTCGGGATTAGGTCATCCCCTTTACATTCAAAATATTCAAGTGCGCCGTGGCGCTTCCACATTTTCGCGCCCTCTTCTGCCATCTTCATATATTCTTCTGTTTTGTCATTTTGCACAACAAACACGAATCCATCGACATATTTTGCCATTTTAACGATCTCCTTTGTATGCTTTCTCCAAATCCGCGATCACCGGTTTCTTCATGGGCAAGATTGCTTGGATTACGCGGTCAATCTGTTCTTTCGTTCCATTCCCAATCATTGCATCCATCGCTGCAGGAACGATCTGCCACGAGATGCCAAATTTATCTTTCAGCCAGCCGCATTGTTCGGCTTCGGGTACTGTGGATAGTTTTTTCCAGTAGTAATCAATCGCTTTTTGATCTTCACAGTAAACCATGAACGAGATCGCTTCGTTGAAATCAAATGGTTGTTCATTGGCGGAATCCATTACCGCAAACCAAGTGTTCTCTATCATCAAATCAGCAAACTGGACGGTTCCCCCCTTATTAAACTCCACCCCTTTTGGATAGCGGTGCATTGAACCCATCTTTGCATTCTCAAAAACGGATAAATAGAAATTGATCGCTTCCTCCGCGCGGCCTGCTTTTTCGCCGGCAAACATAAGCGCGGGTGTGATGAAAGGTCTTTCTTCCCCCTCCGGATTTGTCAACATCACTTCCCAGGAAAGACCGAATTTATCTTCAATCCAACCAAATCTTTTACTGAAATCATATTCCTGGAGCGGCATAAGAATTCTGCCGCCTTTGGATAACTCCCGCCAAACTCTGTCCAGATTCTCGCGGGCATTTTGGTCCTTTGATGGGTCAAAATTAAGGATAAATGCAGTTGATGGATTGAATTTGAATAGAGGTCCCCCATTGATGGCCATAAACGGCTGGTGGTCGAGTTCAAAGCTCACGATGTCAGCGTCACCTGACGGGGTATCGTGGAGGACGGTTATGTAGGAGATGCTTGACCCAGGGAAAAGCGAACAATAAAACTCAGCTGCCTGTTTGGCTTCTTGATCAAACCACAAATGGGTCGTAATTTTCTGTTTACTGCTCATAATTTTTTCTTCTATTTTTTTTATTTCTTACTTGATAGTGTAGTAAATGGAATCTCAGGGAAGAATAAGAGGAATATAAGAAACAGCGCACAACCACGCGCTCGCTGGGGGTGGATGAAGCCGGATATCGATGGATAGATAATATTCATTGGACCAAATCGCCAATGCCTTCCGGAATTCTGAGCGTGAGCATCCCAGGGGGAAATGGTCAATCGGTTCTAAGAACAAAAGAGGGGTTGATAAAAATATTTGACGCACCGGGGAATCGCCTGCCTGCACCCTCTGGGCGCCCTGGCGGCCAGTCGAGGGAACCCTGCGACCGAAGGAAGCCCTCTTTAGGGAACCTACTGACACCTGTCCCCTTAAGGGGATTAAGTGTCAGGTCTCAGGTAACTCTTAACTTATTTATAATCACAAATGCATAACAGTGATTGCCACAATGACTATCCTACAGTAAATCACCAATCATCTCCACGTTGGTATACTGACTTCTTTTACCAAGAAAGATTACATACATCCATACGAAATACTAAAAATAATAATCCAAGGACCAAGAAATTTAAAAGATCAGGAAGCATGATATATTGTTTTTTTACGCAGAAAAAGGAGGTGAATCTATGAGTTCTTATAAAACGGCCCAAGTTGCGGCAATTATCGGCATTCATCCAAACACTGTACGGTTTTATGAGAAGATGGAATTACTTCCAGAAATCCCAAGAACAAAAAACGGCTATCGAATTTTTAGTGACAGGCACCTTGCTCAACTTCGTTTTCTGCGTACTGCCTTTCGCGCGGAAATCATCAGTGACGGACTCAGGCACGAAATCTTTGAAATCGTAAAAATCGCGGCCATGGACGACATTAACAGGGCCTATCAGGCTACCTTACAGTATCTGGACCACCTGCGAGAAGAAAAGGAAAGAGCCGAGGAAGCCATCCGCATCACGTCGGATATTATTGATAAAAAAGACGTTGCTGGTAAAGTCTGTATTTATAAAGGAAGATCTATGGTTGCGCAGATCTTAGGAATCACAACAGATGTTCTCCGTGATTGGGAACGAAACGGCCTGATTGAAGTACCGCGAGATGCCAACGGTTATAAAGTATTTAATGAAAATGAGATAGCCCGACTCAAGATTATCCGAACGCTTCGAAACGCACATTACTCCATGATGGCCATTCTGCGCATGCTCAATCGTTTGGATCAGGGAGAACAAAACATCCGTGAGGTGATTGATACACCCTACGAGGGGGAAGATATCCTCTGTGCTGCCGATCGATACCTGACTGCTCTGAACCTGGCCGAAATGGATGCACAGGAAATGCTACGTATGCTCAGTGCCATGTAAAAAAACCAGAAGCTGAATCATTAAAGTGAAAAGAATAAGTCTCCAGTATCCCACCAGTCGCCGTACTGGTCTGTATACTCTTTCGTAAATCTTTTTAGGAGACAAAACATGAATTCTGTTGAAAAAAATAAGCCGATCTGGAAAAGAAGAGTGGTGGGATTCCTGGCCGGGCAGGGTATTTCGCTCTTCGGGTCACAAATCGTGCAAATGGCAATTATCTGGTATGTGACACTGGAGACTTCGTCGGGAGTTTGGGTTACAGTACTGACGTTAGCGGCGTTCCTGCCTCAAATGGTCATGTCGCTTTTCGCAGGAGTTTGGGCAGATCGATATAATCGCAAGGTAATTATTATTCTTTCCGATGCAGCTATTGCAATCACGACCTTGCTGTTCGCCCTGTTCATGATGTGGAGAAAAACAAGCGAGGGCACCTTGCCTGCGATCGTCATTGTGTCCGCCATCCGATCTCTTGGCGCAGGGATTCATGCACCCGCCGTGAATGCAATGATTCCTCAAATCGTACCTGAGGACAATCTCGCCCGCATCAACGGATACAACGGTACGATTCAGTCAGTTGTCCAATTTATTTCCCCATTAGCAGCCGGTGCAATTATGGCCATTGGCCCCATCTACAACATTCTGCTCATTGATGTCGCAACCGCCATTATCGGGATTGGTGTCCTTGTTATGCTAAAAATACCAAGGCGCCAGCCCGCAGAAAAAGCGGAAAAAACATCTATATTCACAGAAATGAAAGAAGGGTTTCGATTTACCTGGAAGCACAAATTTCTGAGAAAATTATTAGCGACTTACGGTATCTACATTTTCTTGTGCGTGCCCTCGGGATTTCTAACAGCTCTCATGATTGAACGAACCTTTGGTGATAATGTAATGTTTTTAACTGTGAATGAAACAGTGGGCTTTGCCGGATCGCTGCTCGCCGGCTTTCTGCTTGGTGCAACTGGTGGGTTTAAGAACAGGAATAAGACGCTCATCCTTGGAATGATGGTTTCTGGCATCGCATCTCTCGCGGTTGGTTTCACAAGCGTGTTCTGGCTATTTGTAGTACTTATGTTCTTCATCGGAATGGCAATACCAGCTATTCAAACCGCGGTATTTACATTGATTCAAGAAAAGGTCGATCCATCCATGATGGGCAGGGTTTTTAGTCTGCTGAACGTAATGTTCACCGGCTTTATGCCTCTTGGTATGGCCATTTTTGGTCCACTGGCTGATATTGTGCGAATCCAGGTGATGGTTATTGGATGTGCAGTTTTGATCATCCTTTTAACCATAAACCTTGTTTTATCTCGAAGTTTTTACAGAGAAGGCCTTGCGGCCTTGGTAACTGAAGAAATCTGATTGTCAAATAAGAGAAATGACGCCGTCAGGGTCTCGCCTGCCTGCACCCTCTGGCACCCTGGCGGCCATTCCGGGAACCTCACGACAAAAGTATATTCCGATTGATTTATGAAGATGAAGGCGATCAAAAGAGTGATTGTGGTCAATTTCCTTGGTTGGGCCGATTGGTATAACACCTGATGTTGAAAATGTAATTACAGAATCTACATTTTATATAAATTACCTGTAAAATAATAGTCAATAAGGATTTTTACGTGGACGTTGCATCCACGTAGACGATGTTTGATATTACCCCATGACTATGCAGGCAGATGAGATCGTGAATCGCATTGAACCACAAAAGAAAGAAATACCTGATCCATCAATTGGCTTGGTTAACCAACCTCTCATCAAAACCAAGTCTCTGATTCCTCCTCTACGGGACGGTTTTGTATCACGCCCGCATCTCTTCGAAAAATTAGACCAAGGCACTCAAAGAGCATTAACGTTAATTAGCGCTCCGGCAGGATATGGGAAAACAACACTTTTATCTGAATGGATCAGCTCCCGGAAAATAATGGGGGCCTCTCTTCCTCTGACGGTCTGCTGGTTATCTCTGGATCCCGGGGATAATGACCCGATACGTTTTTTATCTTATCTGACAGCAACTTTGGATAAAGTGAATCCAGAAGTAACCGAAGAAACTAGGTCATTGTTACAACCTTCCCAGTTCTTCAATCCACAAATACCTATTTCAGTATTGATAAATAACTTGCAGGAAGTTCCTCACTCAGTGAGCTTAATACTGGATGACTACCAATTCATTAATAATCAAACCATCCACAATGGAATCTCTTTTCTTCTTGAACATATACCACCTAATGTTCATCTCGTTATTGCCACCCGTTCTGATCCGCCATTACCAATTGCACGACTTCGCAGTCGTAATCAATTGGTCGAACTTAGGGCAAATGATCTTCGCTTTTCTACAAGTGAAACAACTACATTTCTTAAAACTATTTTTAATTTGTCGCTTACTCCAGAGCAGATTTCAAATCTTGAAAAACGCACCGAAGGCTGGATTGCAGGTTTGCAGATGGCAGCAATTTCCATGCAGGGACGGGCAGATATCAGCCAGTTCCTTGATGCGTTTTCCGGCAGCCACCGATTCATTATGGATTACCTGACCGAAGAGGCTCTGAACCGTCAACCCAACAAAATAAAAGAATTCCTCTTATATACTTCCATCCTCGAACGGTTAAGTGGGTCATTATGTGACTATATCCTTGCGAGAGAATTTAACAATGAAACAAATACCCCACCATCCATAAATGACTTATCGTTTACCCAAGGCGAAAGCCAGAACCTTCTGAATGAGTTGGAAAGATCGAATCTATTTATCATACCAACAGACGAGGCACGGGTTTGGTATCGTTATCATCATCTCTTTGCGGATATTCTACGTACGCGCCTCAAACAGACATCACCCGAATCAATCCCTGTTCTTCATACGCGAGCTTCTGAATGGTTTGAAAAAAATGGGTGGATAGAAGAATCCATTGAACACTCCTTGATTGCAAGGGATTGGGATAATGCAAGCCGGTTAATCGACCTTCATATTTACAGATATCTCGAAAACGGGCAAATGACAACTGTGATGAAATGGATCGAAGGTTTTCCCAAAGAAATTATCTATCGATATCCAAAACTCTGCGTTAAAGTAGCAGAAGTATATGCTCAATCAGGATTAATTGATCAAATTGATCCACTGCTTGACAGAGCAGAGGAGAGTATATCGGTTGTTGAAAATCACCCAAGTGATACCGAAAGTGCTCAGACAGAGGATTTAACCGGGGAAGACATCAACATGATTCGTGCGATGTCTATGATTCTTCGGGGATTAAAATCTGTATGCACCGGCGACCCCAATCACGCCTTAGACCTTGTTCATCAAGCTTTGACTGATATTCCGGAAATGGAATCGGAAGAACTCGCAGTGTTGTTCTGGGTTGAAGGATGGGCATATCGAAGTCTAGGAAATCTCGATCGGGCATTTGCATCACTTACCAAGGGGACTGAATTTGCGCTGAAAACCAAAAGGCTCTTTCGTGATATTTGGACTGATCTGGCAGTTGTCACGCGGTTGGTGGGAAAACTTCCACTGGCAGTTGATATCTTTAACAATTCGCTTCAGATTGCGGCTGAACGAGGTATTCAAAATCAAGGAAACTTATCCAGAGATGAATCTTTTTTGAGTCTTATTTATCTTGAGCAAAATAACCTTAATTCAGCTTACACTCACGCAAACCAGGCCATTGCTTATACACAATGGTGGCCCAGCCATAACATAATTGCAATTGCCTATACAAATCTCGCACAGATTTTGCTTGCAAGAAACGATCTCGATGGAAGTTTGCTTGCATTGCAAAAGGCAGATCAGGAACGAAAAAACCGAATAATGACTCCGTTTGTTCACAGTGTTGTTGATATTGCTTGGGTCCGTATTTGGCTAAAGCACGGGGAGTGGGTTTTGCTAGATAATTGGTCAGGTGAACTCTATTTAAAATTCCAAAACAAGCTGGAAAATCACGCACTGATCGATGAGTATTTAGAATCGCAATTAATTATGCTCGTCCGAGTTTGGATCGAAAAAACAAGAACGGATAATAAATCCGAAAGAAATGAGAAGTGTCTGAACCTACTGGCAAGGCTGGAAATAAATTCCAAAACTGCCGGCCGTATTAATTCTTTGATTGAGATTCTATTATTGATAGGATATATACGTTTTTCGCAGGGCGAGCTCGACAAAGCTATTGATTGCCTTGACAAATGTCTCTCGATGGAAGAACCTGGTGGATACATGCGAATATTCCTTGATACTGGCGAACCATTGCGCGCTTTTCTATCTGCTTACTTACAGGAATCAAATCCTGTTTACAAGCCATTTGTATTAAAAATACTTAAAGAATTTGATGAATCATCATTTATCGGAAAATCACAATCTGAACTCCAAAACCTGATCACCTCTCGCGAGAGGGAAGTCCTTCTTCTCATTGCAAAGGGTTACTCCAATAAGCAGATTGCCGAAGAACTTGTGCTTTCAGAAGGAACAGTCAAATTTCACGTTCATAATCTTTTAGAAAAGTTGCAAGCAGATAACCGAACCCGGATTATTGTCAGAGCAAAAGATCTTAATTTAATTCAGTACTAAATACCCCCAATAAACAAAAATAGATATTCGGAAACAGGTTTGTTTTTTTAAAACAAAAAAACAAACCTGAGGACTGATCTTTCGATAGAAGACAATCTTCAAAGATTGCTCTATTATTTTGCTTGCACCAAGAATAATCAACAAAGATAGAGAGAAAAGGCTCATGGACATTGAAAACGGTTCTTCGTATGAAATTCGAGTGAAAGACCATCTTGAAACTTATTGGATTACGTACTTTGAAGGATGGTCGGTAGAAAATCAGAAAAATGGAGAAGTCCTACTCTGCAACTCCAATGTAGACCAGGCTGGATTACATGGTGCGTTGAATAGGATTCGAGATCTTAATTTAATCCTGTTGTCAGTCATGAAAGTCGATTAAATAACGGGAATTGTCTGGAGGCACAAATGATTAACATTCAGATTTTTGCGGATGATGACGGATTAACATCCCTGGCAATAGAGATCAACAACAATAGGAAGCTATTGCTTAAATCAGGATACCTGGACGAGGATAGCCTTCATCCCCCTGTTTCAGGATTTGCCCCTGAAAATTCAATCGAAATTTGGCTTGTAAATTCCACATTCAATGATGAATCAGAAAATTCTCAGAATAAAGAAATTTAAGACAAAGGAGACATTTTTAGAAAAACATGAACCAGCTAAGACAATAATTTAGATCCAAAATTGCTTTCTAACAGAAAAATTTTTTCAAGGAGGAAAAAATGTTAATTCGCAAGATTGTTATCATCATAATCGGCATTGTATTTATTTTTGGCTTATTAGGTTGGTTGGGTTTGCAGATCCAACCGCAGCCCTTTCCAGCTTATTCAGCGAATAAAACCCAACAGAGGGAGACGATATCGCTGCCAGGCGGATTGCCGAAACCGGTGGAACATTTCTATAGGGTTTTGTATGGTAATGAGATTCCCGTAATCAAGTCGGTGGTGATTCAAGGCCGAGGTATTATCAAACCCTTCATGAATATCCCCATACCGGTACGCTTTGTTTTTGTACATAATGCGGGTAAGGATTACCGCCATTACTTCGAAGCGACCCTGTTTGGAATCCCCGTAATTAAATTGAACGAAGGATATATTGATGAGAAGAGCTTCTTCATAAGTCCTTGGGGCAGCTATTATGATAAGCCAAATGCCAATCAGGGCGCGAATCTCGTGGTTTGGGCTGAAGCAATCTTGTTTCCATCGCTTTGGATAACAGATCAACGTGTTCATTGGGAACCTGTAAACGATAATACAGCATTACTATACGTGCCATATGAAGATGGGGAGGAGAACTTTATAGTACGTTTCAATCCACTAACAGGCAAGATCGATATGATGGAATCAATGCGATATCGTGAAATTGAACAGGGGCAGCCGAAAATTTTATGGATTACCCGATCCGAAGAAAGTTCGACAATCAATGATATGGATATACGCGTGACTATTTCCGTGGAGTGGTTGGATCAAGGTAAACCTTGGGCATACTTCAACATAGAAGAACAGGACATCAATATTGATGTAACTGAAATGCTTAATGAAGCCACAATATTCAAACCTTTTACTAAAACAAATTAATCATCTCCTTGAGGGAAAAAATGATTTCACAAGCATCAGTTTTTTATGAAAACAAATGGAAATATACATTCTACCCATTTTGGATAAGTCAGGCTTTTTCACTACTTGGAAGCTCAATCGTACAGTTTACCCTTGTATGGTGGTTGACAAGATCTACCGGGCAGGCAAGTGTACTTGCCACAGCTACATCTTTCGCAGTATTGCCCGAGATCATAATTAATCCTTTTGCGGGCGCAATAGTTGATCGTGCAAACCGAAAAAGAGTCATGATAGCCGCAGATGCATTAATTGCATGCGCTACTCTCGTTTTAGCCCTTCTCTTCTACCGGGGATTGGTTCAAGTGTGGCACATCTACATGATTATGTTCATCAGATCCGCGGGTAGTGCATTTCATTACCCTGCCGAGCAGGCAACCATTTCAACGATCGTACCAAAAGAACAATTAATTAAGATTGCGGGATTGAATCAAACCTTGCAAGGCATCGTCAGGATCATCGCTGCACCTCTTGGTGCGTTGATTCTGGAATTAATTGATATCCAGGGGTCCCTCTTTGTGGATATTCTTACCGCCATTCTTGCCATAACGATACTTTCCTTTGTAAAAATACCCATCCCTGGCCAAAATCAAGACAGAAAATTCGGGTTCATTAAAACCGTTTTGACTGATTCCCTTGATGGGTTAATGTATTTGTTCAAATGGAAGGGCATATTAGCTGTGGTTCTGTTGGCTATGTTTATCAAAGTTGCGCTTGCCCCCGCGATATCCTTCCTGCCGTTGATAGTATCCCAGCACTTTAGCCTCGGATCAGCTCAATATAGCTTTGTTGAAATTGCTGTTGGAGCAGGGTTGATAGCAGGAGGGATTATCCTGAGTACTTGGGGCGGTTTCAAAAAGCGGATCTATACTTCCCTTGCTGGGATAGTAGGTATTGGTTTAACTTTTCTGCTGGCCGGCTTTCTCAAAAGTACACAGTTCAATTTATTTACCCTGTTGATGTTCATTGCGGGTTTGATGGTCACAGTTATCGATGGACCGTTTATTTCGATTGTTCAAGCCTGCGTGGATGATGCCTATCAGGGCCGGGTAATCACAATTATGGGAAGTTTATTATGGCTTACCACTCCTTTTGGATTAGCAATAGCAGGCCCTTTCTCTGATAGATTTGGAGTTCTATCATGGTACAAAATTGCCGGTTTTTTCTGCATTATTGGTGCGTTAGTCAGCGCTTTCGTCCCTGCTCTAAAAAATGTTGAAAGTATAAAGAACATACGATTGAATAAAAAAGCGGAGACATAGCAATGGTAAGAACACAATTTGAAAATTGCTATCCAATTTAACAGTAATTTAAACCACAACTGTGGATAGGATGAAGAATATTAAATTCCATATATACGAAATTTAGCCTGTCTCTAGTAAGAGATAATCGGCTAATGTGAGGAGGTTTGACGTCATGGGAAAAAAGAAGTTGGTAAAAATTGGTTCTATTATATTAATTTGTGTTGCGATTGATATTGCCCTTCATTTAGTAACAAGTGAATATAGTACTATGCCAAAAATTCCGAACTACAGCAAGTTGGCGGGACAGATAGGGACAGAAATTACAGTTACTCTCTGGGCTTTACTTGCGTTCTCCAGTGCCGCTTATATTTTTTTTCGGGAGCAGGATAGCATCATTGGAGTTGGGATTAATAAAGGAATCCGTTATGGATCTGCAATCGCGTTGCTTTGGCTGTTTGCCATGATGGAGGGAGTCTCACTATTTGGTAACTCATTAATCAATGAATTTGTGGTTGGGCTAAGCGATGCGATACCGGTTCTCTTGATGGGTATTCTATTAAGCTTGCTTGAAGCTAAGCGAGGAGATAATGCTCCGTCAGAACCGTTATCTTTTAGTCAAAAAATATCCGCAGTTTTCATATTTTCGCTGATTTTTTCGTGTGTACGGTATCTGGCATATTTCACGCAAGTGATTAAATCAGGATATCAAACAAGTCCATTTAATACTTTTTTTTGGACAATACTTATGGGTGCATGTATAGGGGAAGTTTGTATTTTGTTTGGAAATGCCGAAAATAATTTGTCCCTGGAAAGGAGAGCCGTAAAATTCGGGGTTCTGATTTTTGGATTCAATTGGGCTGCATTTCTGATTTTTATGCCACTTTTGTTTTCCGGATATTTAATTGATGTCTTAATTAGAATTCTTTTAGACATCCTAATTGCCACTATTGGATATTATTTAACATTTAGTTTGCGGATTGATCACTTTAGAATAGCGGATACTGATGACAAATCCAGGTTAAAAATATAAGGTTTTGTTTGCGTGAAAATAGTCAGATATAGTGAAGTTTTGTTGATAATAAAGTTGGTGTATCGTCTTTTCTGTAAAATGATGAACCTTAACAAAAGGGGTGAGTCAGAAGTATCCTAAATAGGTAACCATACCAGAATAGGAGACTGAAATGACTCACCAAAATGATTATACCTTCACAGACGAATTGGCAAGGAAAGGACTTAAAGCAGTACCCGAATTAGTGCGTGTTCTGGTCAACAATGCCATGCAAGTAGAGTGTTCGAGATACTTGCAGGCAGAGGAATATGAACGGACAGAAGAACGGATTGGGCACGCCAACGGATATAAGCCCAAGACAGTCCATACAAGAGTAGGCGATATCACCTTTGCCGTACCCCAGGTGAGGGAAGGCGGCTTCTATCCCTCAGCGCTCGAGAAAAGCATGCGCAGTGAAAGAGCGATGATGTGCGCGCTGGCCGAGATGTACATCCAGGGCGTGTCCACCCGCAAGGTAAAAGCAATCACCGAGGAGCTATGCGGGGTAGAGATCTCTGCCGAACAGGTCAGCCGGGCCACAGCCCAACTGGATGGCGTGCTGCAGGAATGGCGGGAAAGGCCGCTGGGAGAAATCACTTATCTGTTCGTTGATGCGGTCTATGAGAAGGTGCGTGAAGCGAGTCAGGTGCGCAATGCGCGATGCGGCCGTTTTGGTGGTTACAGGCATCACTCCGCAGGGAGAAAAGCAGATTTTAGGAGTTTCAGCCTCTAAGCTCACTGGAAAACCTTCCTGAAGGGTCTAAAAGAACGCGGAATGAACAGGGTGAGACTGGTCATCTGCGACGATCATGAAGGCCTGGGAGCAGCTCGAAGAGCGGTCTTGGGAAGTATGCCTCCTGGACTGGCCGTCCAGGTCAGGCTGGCAGAGATGCCAGTTCCACCTGCAGAAAAACGCGGGAGCCCATGTACCCAGGAAAGACATACGCTTGAAGTGGCCACAGATTTTCGCGCGATGTTCAATAAATCAGACCGGAGAGCGCGGAAGAGAGACTGCAATCTGCCATTCAGAAGTATGCCCAATCGGCTTCTCAATTGTCCGCATGGATGGTAGAAAACCTGGCTGAGGGATTCATGGTCTTTGACTTCCCTCTGGAACACCGGCGGACAATTCGCACGACCAATAGCCTGGAGCGGATCAACTAAGAGATTCACAGACGGACCAAAGTGTTTGGGGTTTTTCCAAACGAAGATTCCTGTCTCAGGCTGATATCTGCTTTACTCATGGAGATCAATGAGGAATGGCAGATCGGAAAACATTATTGTGCAGGCAAATCATTCAAATGTTAAAGAACCGTGGGTATTTCTGATTCGAATTTACAGAAAAAAGATTGCGTAATCATGGTCATCGCTACCATTGCGCTTCTGAAGAAGGGTATGCAATATAACAAATATGCCAGAATTTTGTTGATTATTTTTCTAGTCATCTTACTTGGGTTTAGCTTGTACTTGCTATATACAGCTTTCACATATTGAAAAACGGAAAAGAAATGGTAATTTTTTAACGTCCAGCAGGAAAGGTATTAAGCGAATTATTTAATAATTTTAGAATTATTTATATTCATGAAAGGAAGAAAAAATGATTGGAAGGATCTTGCATGGATAGACGACTCATCAAAACGCGGACCAATATGTAGCGCTGCTTAAAGAAGAGATTTTTATTGGAATTCGGAATCGCCATATTTTCGGCTTAAAAGATATTAAATTACTTCGAAGGGAAGTAGATGAAGAAACTGAATTTATTACCATTATGACATTTGATTCATTGGAATCAATACAGGCGTTTGCTGGAACCGACTACGAACAAGCAGTGTTACCTGAAAAGGCGAGAGCAATATAATCACGTTTCGACCAACGATCACAACATTATGAAATAAAAAAAATCTAAATCGAAAATATCTAGTCCAAAAAAGTAAATGAACACGGTTTTTTTGGAAGTAAATTGTTTTGGAGTTTGCATTTGTGAGGATATTAATGAATCAAAATCAAATCAAAAAACATTCAAAAGCACAATCAATAATTTTGCACTTGCTACCTGGCGTCCTGATTGGTCTTTTCTACTTCATGATACGTCACACCGTTAATGATTTTAGATATCCAACAATCTTTGCCTTAGTTCTGGCTGTCGCGTTTATCCTCATTCCTACTGAGCTCGGATACCTGTTATATCAAGGAATGAAAAAAACTGGAAGGTACTCATTGAATGGAATCATTAATTATGAAAATTCGGTTTCCTGGTGGCAATTCGTTATTTGGGTATTGATAGTCTTTGGTGTGATTGGCATCATAATGACTCTTTTAAAACCAACAGAAAATTTCCTGAAAGAAAAGATGTTTTTCTGGATTCCCAATCTAGATCCAGGGCTAGATGACAATTATTCTAAAACAAATTTGATAGTCACTTATTCCCTGTATTTATTATTCGTTGTAATTCTTGGTCCATTGGTTGAAGAATTATATTTTCGTGGATATTTGTTGCCCAGAATGGAAGGGAAATATTCCGTATTATTCCATAGTTTTTTGTTTGCAGCTTATCATGTCTTTACACCATGGATGATTATTTCAAGAACTATAGGATTTATTCCATTGATACTTTTGAAAAAAAAGAAAAGTATCTTTCATGGAATTGCCGTACACATTTTATGTAACTCAGTAGATTTTTTTACAGCCGTTTTGATTATTGCTAAGATGACTTAGTTTATGGAAGGATTACCAAGGGAAAATTAAATGAAACCTACTACTTGCCTTGATCCAGTTGCAGCAACTTCATTAAATATTGATAATACTTACTTTGTCGAATAAGAATGTGTAAACAGCTTCCTAAATACCCAAAACTTACCCGAGGTAGAAAAGTTGTGTTGGCACATCAGTATTATTCGTAATGATAAATTGTCCTTCAAAGATAAAAAATGAAATCTACTTGCGGAAAGTATTTCACAGAAAGTCTTTATAAACATCAACAGAGAGAAGGAAGGAATGTTAATAAATAACGAAGATATTTCAAGATCTGTTCTGTTACAAATTCCGGTTCGTGGTTTTTTTATATGCCCGAGTACTCCCGGAAGTAAAATTCCTAGTCATGGAATTTATCAGTACGGCGTTGAATATGCTATTGACTTTGTGATAGTCGATGCCAAGGCAAAATCCCAAAAGCCTTACCACTCTGGTTTTTTCACTTATTTAATTAAAGGATTATCCCTATCAGATTTTTATGGTTGGGGGACCAATATATATTCACCTGTAAAAGGCGTTGTTGTTCAAGTTGTTGATGGTATAGAAGAACGAAATTCAGTTAATGTTTTCAAGGATCTTCACAATGCTGCAAGAATTACGAGAGCATATAACAATAATTTAGTCGACTCAAAATACCTGTTGGGGAACAATGTCATAATTAAAACCGATAAATCGGAATATATTGTATTGGCCCACTTACAAAAGAATTCAATAGTAGTAAAGAAGGGACAAAGTGTTGATGTTTCTTCGGTGATCGGCAGACTTGGGCATTCTGGTAATTCAACTATGCCACATCTACACCTTCAGGTAATGGATAATTTGGATTTCAGAAAAGCGAAAGGATTACCAATAATTTTTTCACAGTACTATGTGATGGAAAAAGGAAACAGATTCGATATCCATAATTCAATACCAATAACAGGTCAAATCATGTTTTTTTCATAATAAATTTATCCTTTAAATACTTTTCCAAGACTTGGACAAACCAATTGATTACCAGGGATTTTCCATGAAAGATGATTTTTTATGGAATAGTTCTTAAAATTTGTTTTTTCATCACATAGGTTCCAGATTATTGTCATATCATCTGGATTTCTATGAAATGAAGAGAAATTTAGATGCACGTCATTTATTATTAATAGAATGAGTGGGAGGCAACAGTATGAAACGAAATGCATCTCTAACTTGGTTGGTACCAATTATTTTTATATTGGCTACTTTCGCAGCGATTGTAGGGTTAATAACAAATGATGGCGGTGGTATTTACTACTTTACAAATGTGCACGGTCAGGTAATTCAAATGGATGGACGTGGTATTTATAAATTTGATTCACTCCTGGCTGGCGCAGGATTTAGAGGCACAAATGCTGTTACGTTATTTATTGCTCTTCCTTTGCTACTGATTGCATACATAACTTACATTAAAGGATCATTTAATGGAAGAATAATACTAATCGGAGCTTTATTACCTTTGCTATATTGCAGTGCCTCGATGACATTTTCCGCAGCCTACAATCCCCTCTTCCTTGTTTATACTGCAATGTTTTCTACCAGCCTGTTTGCTACAATTATTGCCATAACCTCCTTCGAGCTTGGTTTGCTCACAGAAAGAATTAAACCTGGTTTCCCATATAAAGGAATCGCTATTTACCTAATTTCATCAGGTTTTTTAACATTGCTCGTCTGGATGAGTGAGCTGCTGCCATCATTTGTCAGTGGTGTTGCCCCTGAGACACTTGGACCTTATACAACAATGTATACACATGGATTCGACTCAGCAATCATCACACCCACCTTCGTTATAATTGGTAAATATCTACTAAAACGTAAACCAATGGGGATTCTGCTAGCTGCACCATTATTGATTTTCTGTACATTGGTCAGCTTTTATGTAATTGGTCAAAGCATTTACCAGTACTTGGCTGGCTTAGTATTTCCTCTTGTAATTTATGTCAGTATGGTAGGTTCTTGGGTTTTAATGGGAATATTAGCAATTGGGTTCATTAGATCGTATTTTCATCATCTTTCACATTAGTTGAGATAAATCACGAAACCTGATAATAATGTGTTTAAGGTTATAGCTGTAGGATTTTTATACATTATTTTATTTATGGATTTATCTTATTTTTTTTGGGCAATACTTTTAAGAATAAAGTGATCGCATTAAGTCGTGATATTAATTGGTAATATTCAGCTGATACTTTTTGACTCACTTATTAAAGAAAAACACCGCATTTCTACGGTATTTTAAGTGACGCACCTTATAGCTCGCTTTAGGAAAAGCGAGCGGAAATACTCGCTTTGAGGCAGCGTCAAGCTGCCATCAAAGCAAGTGAGAACTTTTCTAATAACATTACAGATAACAAGGTGGATTTTCTTGGATTAAATAAAAAGATGACGCACCGGGGAATCGAACCCCGAACCTACTGATTAAGAGTCAGTTGCTCTGCCAGTTGAGCTAGTGCGCCAAGTCGTGCGGGTATTATAACTTAAAGAGGGGGAGTGTCAATAAACCGAAGAAAAAAGCGCGGGGTTAGCCCGCGCTTTTTCTTTCATTCAAAGTGATCACTTATTTACAGGTAATGGCAAATTTAAAGGCCCCAAACGACTGGTTATTCGGCGAATCGATATACACCTTTACCCAGTAATTATCGCCTGCGTCCATATCATACCAATGTTCCTCAATCGTTTTCGTTTCACCTTTATCAAATTTGACATTTGACGGCGATGTTTCAGAAGTATCACTGAATATCAAGTGGTATTTAATGGTGCCCGCGGTACTGGTCGTAATGTTAACCTTGAAAGTATTATCATACGGACACTCCACGTCGGTATGATCTTTAAGTGTAGTAGTCACACTGGTCACGCGGAAGGCATCCGAAGTTACCTGGACCTTGACGCTGTTATTAGTAAAGAAATTAATGCCGTCTTCTCCCTGCAGCGCCCAGTAACCGGTATATGTACCTTCAGTGTAAGGCGTTTTCATGGGGACAGAAATGGTAATCTGGCCATTCGGCGCAACTTCCTGGGTCAGGTTGACCGACGCAGGTGCTTCCATAGCGTCACCGGAAACAAACACCCATTTGTAATTAGTATTCCATGTACAGGTACCGGTATTCATGATCGTCCAAGTCTTGGTAAAACCTTGGCTTAATTTGAACTGGGTACCATCCGGGATGGTTTCACTCACGAAGACCGCTTCATTGCAGGCATGCGCGGGAGCTGCGGTGGGCTGCGGTAACGCGCTGACCGTGTTGGTCGGCTGCAGTACCGGCAGCGTAGCCGTTGGTTCGGCAGTCGGAGCCGGCACCGTCATGGTTGGCTGCTGCCGCATCATGGCTTCCACTGTTCCTGCCACCGAGGTGGCCAGTAGATCCACGTCCGGTGTTGGGGTCTTTTCCGGACTCAATGGGAAATTGCAGGCTGACAAAACCAACATCCCAGCCAGTATTAGCGCGGTTGTTATTCGTATCTTCATATAAACCTCCATTTAACTTCAAAGCATCCTGTTAAATATATCATCACAGGATTTTTATACTATATTGATTTTAATAGATAATCAGCCTTTGGCACAAAAAAAAGGCCGGCAGTTTGCCGGCCTTTTTCCTTTAACTTTGACGCAGTTTTACTCGACTTTGATTTTGACAGATAGCGCGGTGCCAAATTTCACATCATCATCGGTTTCGAGCTGCCAGTAACCGGTATACGTACCGGCGCTGGCTGGTGCAGTCAGATCGAGCGAGATGGTGATTTCCTCGCCGGGATCAATTTCGATGCCGAAGACATAGTCATCAGGGCCAGCCATCTGGGTGCCGCTCTTGAAGATTAGGTGGTAATCCTCATTCCAGTCACAATAGCCATCATTGCGCAGCGTCCAAGTCTTGGTGAAGCTTTCACCCGTTGTGAATTCGGTGTTATCTTTGATAGTTTCACTAAGGAATGTTGCATACAAGCATTGGTTCTTATTGTACGTTTGATGGTCATAATAAGGACCGCATTCATCCGGCCATTGAGATTCGCTATACTTGTCACAATAATCATGATCACGATAACGATCTGGCTCTTGTGTGGGCGCAACCGGTTCCGGTGGTGCCTGTGTGGGCAGCGGTGCCAGGGTGGGAACGACTGCATGGGATGCTTCTTCCTCCATGGCGTCCACCGTCGCCGCTACTGAGGTGGCCATAGCCGATTCTGTATCTGCAAACGGGAAATTACACGCCGAAATCAGAAGGGCCAGGGCTACCACTAACGATAGGGTTGTTACTTTTTTCATTTGAACCTCCATTTTATCTGCATTCAGACAGATAATTTTAAATTATTCACTGTCCTTTATGTTGCAATTATCATACCAATTAGGAAATTCTTATTGATTTGATCCTATCGCACTTCAATAATCAGGTAGACCTGACCAAATTTCCGACCGTATTCATCCTGCAATTGCCAGAATGAGGTATATTCTCCTCTTCGACACGGTGCATTCATATCCAGCTCCAAGTCTACATATTCACCCGGACGGACCTCATGCGGGAAATACTCAGCGTGCCGAACACCCATAGCATCACCGCTTTGCAGTTCAAGGCGGTAGTCGGTTGTCCAGGTGCAATGGCCGATATTCTTCAAACGCCAAGTCTTGGTGAAGGATTCATTTGGGTAGAAAACAGAATAATCCCGCACCGTCTCGCTGATAAACCTGGCCCGGTTGCATTCCGTGTTGCAATAATTATAGTAATAGTGATCATAATTGTGATCACAATCATAATCACGATACGAATAATCACCACAACAATTCTCTTCAACAGGCTCGGCTGTAGGAGCAGGCTGAGGCGGTTCAGGTTGTGGTTGTTGAGTCGGTGGTATTTGAGCTTCCAATGTCTTGGCGACCAATTTAGCCACCTCATCTTCATCTATCGATGAAAAATCAACCTGGCAGGCTACCGTGACTAACAGCAGTGCTGCGATGATAAGTAGAGACAAGCTTGTTTTTTTCATTTTAGATAATCCTATTCCTTTCCAAACACCAATTTCATGGTTCATTTACACCGAATGGTGAAATACTGGCCGAGTTATTCCCCTCGTTGCTTTCATCCACCTGGTCGTCTGTATCGATATAAGCTATGGTAGTTTTATTGACCGGGTACCAGCTGGCGAAGGAATAATCACACTCCATCAGCACACTGCCGCCGGCTACCAACCCGCCTACGATATTCCAATTACAGCTGGGGCTGGCAAATGTCGAAAGCCCATACCATTCCATCTTAAACCCCCCGCTATCAGCTGTGCCCGCGTTATGGGCACGCACACGCACATGGACATTCTCTCCCTGGGTTGGTGTGGCGGGATTAATAGAGAATTCAGATATGGTCAGGTCCGGCTCAGCCGGTGCAGCCGTCTCCACTGCTTTTATCTCCACCCATATATTATATACAAAAGTATTACCACCATCATCCACAATTTGCCAAACACCTTTGTAAGTGCCGGCGGACGCAGGGGCTTTCAATGCGACGCTGATATCCACGGTTTCATTGGGACCGACGGCTTGAGCCAGGTTCTGTGAACTGGGGCCGCCCATCTTGTCACCGCTGCCAAATTTCAATTTATAGCTGGTGTTCCATGTACAAGTGCCGACGTTTTTCAACCGCCAGGTTTTTGTAAAGTTTTCACCCACCTCAAACTCAGTACCATCCGGTACCGTCTCGCTGATATAAAGTGCATTATTGCAGGGAGAGGGCGTGTTTGTGGGAGGGGCAGCGATGGTATTCGTTGGAGCTAAGGTCAATGTCGGTTCCATGCCAACCGTTGCCTCAATGCGACTTCCGCCGGCGGTCAAGGTTTGGGCAATAGCGGTTTGAATTGCCGTTTCTTCATCCTGCCCGCCGCCAAATGAGATAGTACAAGCCATGATCACAAGCATCAAGGCCAACCAGCCGCTCATCAAACGATATATCCTATGCATGCTTCCTCCTTATATATATACAAATAATACGTAAAAACATTATATAAGATTTCGCCTCGTGAATAAACGGTATAATTTCCCCATAATTTCTAGTAAAACAGGATAGCGCATTGAAAATTACCCTGGTTATTCCTACTTACAATGAAGCAGAAAACCTGCCCAACCTGCTGAAGGCCCTTTTTAGCCTGCCGCTGCCGGATTTAAACGTGTTGGTGGTGGACGACAACAGCCGCGACGGCACCGGCGAGATCGCGGAAGATCTAAAGAAAACCTATTCCGGCAAGCTGGACGTGATGCACCGGGCCGGAAAACTGGGATTGGGGAGCGCCTACATACAAGGTTTTACCCAACTCTTGGCGGGAGATTCACAAGCCATCGGCCAAATGGATGCGGATTTTTCGCACGACCCGGCCAAGGTAGTTGAATTAGCGAAAGCCCTGGAGACCAGCGAAATCGCCCTGGGGTCGCGTTACATACCCGGCGGCAGTCTGGATAAGGATTGGCCCTACTGGCGCAAGGCGCTTTCTACCTTCGGCAATTTTTACGCGCGTACCATCCTGCGCCTGCCCATTCGGGATACAACCGGTGGGTTCCGTTTATGGCGCCGAGAAACGCTGGAAGCCATGCCGCTGGAACGCGTGCGCTCCAATGGCTATATCTTCCAAGTGGAAATGGCTTATATCGCTTACAAATTGGGTTTTCATTTCACGGAAATTCCCATTTACTTTGCCGAGCGGCGCTTCGGGCAATCCAAGATGTCCCTGCGTATCCAGATCGAAGCCGCGTTGCGCGTTTGGGGGCTGCGCGGGCAGTACCGCGATTTGAAACCCATCCGTAGGTGAATGGAGTGATCTAGAAGAATTAACAAAATCACGAAATTTTAGAGATTGCCGCTTCGACAACCCACGCTCTGCTCTGGGCAGGCGCTCAGCGAGCAATCTCTTTTTTTCTACCAAATCACGAAGGAATACTGCGCAATTTCCCAAGAGATCGTTTCGCGGTCGACACCCCAAACTTTCCGTCCCCCAACAGGATGCTTCGCGGTCGATAGACTCAGGACAAGCGCTCTGGGCAGGCACTCAGCCATCTTTTGTTTATAGATACATGTCATGCACCCTACAGGGTATGCATGACCTACACATCCGATATACAAATTTATATAGTTTTTTATTTTGGCAGTTTCAAGTAAGCTTCCGTCAGCCTGCCCCACTCTTCCAATGAGAGGGTTTGAGCCCGCCGGTCGGAGCTGATACCGGCTGCCTCCAGCAAAATCCCGGCGCCCTCGCCGCCCAAACCGGCATGGCTGGACAGGGCGTTGTGCAGCATCTTGCGCTTCTTGGCAAAAGCGCTCTTGGCCAGGCCAAAGAACGTTTTCATATTTTCGTTCGCGATCAGGGGACGTTCATACAAATCCACCAGCAGCAACGCCGAATCTACTTTGGGAGCCGGATAAAACGCGCCGGCCGGGATGTTGAAAGCCACGCGCGGCGCACCAAAGACCTGCACGCTCAGCGCCAACAAGGATAAGTCACCGGGTTTGGCGCATACACGCTGGGCAACTTCCTTTTGGATAGTGAGGGCGATACGTCCGGGTTTGACCTCGGCTTCCAGCAGATGCCGGATAAGCGCCGAAGTGATGTAATAGGGGATATTGGCTACCACCAGGTAACCGGGTTGACGCATCCACTGTCCCACGTCGGTGTCCATAATATCCGCGTTGACCAGATTGACAATGGGAAATTCCTTGAGGACTTTCTTCAGAACTGGCGTGAAGCGGCTGTCGATTTCCACCGCGCATACCTTCCCGGCTGCGTCCGCCAGGTAACGCGTCAGGCTGCCCAGCCCGGCACCGATCTCCAGCACCTCGTCCGCGGAGGTTACGCCGGCTGCCTCCACAATACGCTGCAGGTAAGTGTCGTCAACCAAAAAATTCTGGCCCAGCCCTTTTTTAGGCTGCAGGCCATAATCCTTCAGCATGGAAGGCACCGGCAGGGGCGATAACGTCAAGGCAGATCTCCCGTGAAACCGGAAGGCATGGGAGTCATAAAGTAGGCGGTCAAGTTCTTACTCCAGGACACGTAAGAATCCGTCGGAAGAAAAACATCCAGCCAATTCTTTCCGGAACAGCCCGGACAAACGTCCAATACCGTACCTACGCCGTATCCCGGCACACAGATGCTGCTGCCCTTCAAAATGGAATACCATTCCGGGCTGACAGCGATCACGCCGTAATACGGCCAGATGCCGGAGGCGGTGGTCTGGCCGGTGTCGTGATAGGAAGTCACGTAAACTTCTTTTGCCAGGTAATAATCCACAATACACTCGCTGTCGGCAGACGTACGCACAACCACCTTGGAACCGTAGGTTGTGATCTGGTTGATCGGCTGTTGTGAAACCCATTCCTGTTCCGTCTTTCGGGAAACCTCCTGGCTGTCTTCATAGCGTACGCGCACACTGGTAACCTGCACGCCGTTTTCGCCGGCTTGGGTTACTTCCTCCTGGCCGATCTCCATGCTTTCATCGGCTACACGCACTTCGGAATAAGCAATGGCACTTTCTTCCAGGATGGTTTCTTCGTTCACACGCACCACCTTAATGATGCCGTCCGCCGGAATAGGCTGGTCGTCCGCGGGAACCGTTATATCCAGGTTTTCCAGGGCCAAGCCGGCTTCCGCCAGCGCCTCGCCCACCGTCGCGCCTGAAGAGGAAACCGCCAAAGTTTGCCCGCCAATCTGGATGGTCAACGGTACGGCCTTGCTGATAGTCACCGCCAAAGGCGCGATGACGGGGGTATCCAGCGGCAGCGAAGTCACATCGCTGGCCGTAAGCCGGATATCCTGCTCCCACAAAGCCGCTCCCAGGGTGGGTGCGGACGAATAGAAAACGCGCTGCATACCGCCGCTGTCAAGCGTGATGGGGTAACCCGATTGATAAGTCAAAGCCTGCCCCTGTTTGGTCGGCAGTTTAAAATCGGGAGAAATTTCCACGCCGGAATACAGGATGCTGTCGCCGGGATAAAGCGGGATGCCCGCCTTTAAAAGACAGTTGGCGGCAATCAAATCGGTAACCTGAATTTCCACCGGTGCGTCCGAAGAATTGGTCCACACTTCGGCGCTGAAAGCTTTGGGGGAAACATACCAGGCATATAACATCAACAGGATTCCCAACCCTATCAGAATAATCGCGGCAGGTTTCCCAAATTTTTTGAGTAGTTCCATTGCGGGTGATTTTATCAGAAAAAAAACAAAAACCCCGCGAAGGGGGTTTTAGTGCCGAGAGCCAGAATCGAACTGGCGACACCGCGATTTTCAGTCGCGTGCTCTACCAACTGAGCTAACTCGGCTTAAACGCATCCCTTGTCTGAGCGTATTGATGATTTTATCCTTTACCCCCATTCTTGTCAAGCAAACCTGAAGCGTGTGGCTCCCAAGGGTTTCATAATCCCAATGAAATCAGAATAAACCAGAATAAAATCGTCACAAAGATCAACCATTCCAGGATGGCGAGGCACCAAATGCGAGGACGGGCCACCTCTTCCGTCGAGAGGGGATCTTCCGTCTTACGGCTGGCTTTCTGGATAAGAAACAGGAAAGCAGAAAAGGCTATGATCGGGGGCAACCCTGCCAAACCAAACCAGCGGGACAGGGCTGTGCTCCCGCCACTTTGCAGCGCGATCGCCAGGCTGAAAAGGATCACCATGGCCAACCCGGCACGAAAGAATGTCATCGCCGCATAACCGTGCGGCTTGAGATTGTTCATCGGAAAGACGCCCACAAAGGATAAGCCGATCGCAAACACTACCCCTGCCACCATGGCAATTTTCGCCAAGAAGCAGGGCAGCATCAAACCCAGGCTGATCGAGGCGGGAATAAGGCATAATCCGGTCAGGATCAGGCCTAGGTTGAAGATCCATGCCAGGTGCGATACCCCCACCTCACCCAGTTCTGAAATGAAATGATTAAGGAGCGAATAGCGTTCCCCGTCCTTACCCCGATAGCCCAGGGCGGCGATCAGCGTGCCTATCAGGACGATCGTCGCACCAGCGATGCCGAAGATTTGGAAATTGAGCGATGTTTTCAGGAGTTCAATCATCAGACCCTTTCTGTTTTCAAGTAACTCGATATGAATTTTATCAACCTTTTTGGGGTGAGAAGATTTTAGCCCCCTACCCTTTGGCCCTGTTCACACACCAACACCCTGGCACCTGCCTGGGCGAGGTATGCCGCTGAGGTCAAACCAGCTACCCCCCCACCAATCACAATCACATCATAATCACTCATTGACTCGGGTCCTCCGGCCAATCCACCTCAGCGGGTTGGACATAAAAATCGACGGGGTTGACACCTTCCGTTACCCCACCTGCATAAACATAAACCTCGATCAAGCCGTGATCCGTGCAGTTTACCATCTGCCCGCAGGTGACAAAATAGGAATAGCCACCTGGCATCTCCGGACCTTGATCCCGCACATAAGCCACCACGTGATAACTGCCCGGCGGCAGACCCGAGATCTTGTATTCGGTCTGGTTAAGCAGTGTGTCCACATAGTAGTAATTTTGCGAATGAAGGTCAAAGGCGACCACGCGCAGGGGGGGGATGTATTCACTGGGGAAACCCAGGTTTCCCCGGATTGCGCCCGTTTCCTCTAGCGTAGGATCGCTCGGCCAATCCGCCCACTGATCAGGGGGTAAATACCAGTCCGCCGGGTCAATATCCACCACAGTCGCCCCAGCGGAAACCGTGACGGGCACCAGGCTGTGATCTTTACAATCCACCGTCAAACCGCACAGGACAAACGCCGAGTACGCCCCGGCCAACCCTGGCGGTACACTCAACTCAGCGGGATCGATCA